>ERZ857984.953-NODE-953-length-28335-cov-6.684866_pt1 | contig 28335 bp, 21 predicted proteins | sample MGYA00519914_ERZ857984 | MGnify/ENA primary metagenome ERZ857984 (study PRJEB31778, sample SAMEA3449417) | human gut metagenome | biome: human gut; feature: human-associated habitat; material: faeces | place: United Kingdom | collected 2010/2012 ... | reverse complement strand
TACAGTGGCGTTACGAGGGCGACGAGTGGCAGAACCTTGTGGCGATCGCCGATATCACAGGCCCTACCGGGCAGAAAGGTTCGGATGGAGCAAACGGGAAAACACCGGAATTCCGTGTAAACGAAAACACCCTGCAGTGGCGCTATGTCGGCGACGAAGTATGGCTGAACCTGTATGACCTTACCGCATTGAAAGGTGCCGACGGCATAGACGGCGCTGACGGCAAGGATGGTATAAACGGAAAAGACGGAGCCGACGGCAAAGACGGAGCAGACGGCAAGGACGGAACAAACGGGCAAAACGGCTCCGACGGTGCGGACGGAAACACCCCGTTCATCGGCGAAAACGGCAACTGGTGGATCGGAGAAACCGACACGGGAGTGAAAGCCGCAGGTGTTGACGGCACAAACGGTGTTGACGGCGAAAAAGGCGACAAAGGTGACCCCGGCGAAAAGGGAGACAAGGGAGATAAGGGTGACAAAGGCGACAAGGGCGACCCCGGTCAGAACGGCGGAAGCTCCGGGTATTTTTACGGCACGGGGTATGTACCGTCAACCCATCTTTCAGGCGGTGCAGTCCCCCTGTACTATCGGGAAATGCATAACCGCGGCGGGCTTATATCGTGCACCGAAACAACTCTCAGGCTGAAAAAAGGATATACCTACAATGTGTGTGTAAGCGGCATGGTTAATGCGATGACAAATGATAATAGCGGAAAGCATTCCGTTCGGATGACTGACGGTTACGATGATGACTATTGCAGATATATTACACTGATAGAACAAGACGGCAGGGGATCAAATTCTCTCTGCTTCAACAGAATATATGACCTTACCGGCGCGAGAAACGATGTTGAACTCAAATTTTCGCTGGAGCAAGGTGATTACAAAACCTATCTGCTTTCATTCAGAGGCTCTGTTACAATCACCGCTCTTGACTGAGCAGATATACACGAAAACGGAGGTAATAAAATATGAAGAAACGAATACTTAGTATCCTGCTCCTATGTTGCATGGTGCTGACGCTGCTACCGACAACCGCGTCGGCAGCGGAGACCGGCGCGATGGATAATATCACCGCAAAATTTGATGTAGAGATCGATCTGTGCGGCAGAACGAGCGACATCAACATCAAGGACAGCAAGACATACTATATCTATTCGTCCTCAAGCGATCCGGACTTTGTCTGGACCAAGAAGATTCAGATCAACGGAAAGAAGGCGGCGCCGCACATTTTTCTGGACAACGTTAACATTCAGGTGAACAAGGACGCCAAGACACCAGCCATCGAGCTGCACGGAAAGGCGTCGGCGTATCTGTACTTTATCAACCGGGACAGTAAGCTGACGGGGGCCACCGGACGGGCGGCCATTCAGAAGAACCGCAGCGAGGGGCAGCTGTGCGTGCAGGTGATGGAGGGCACCACGGTGACGTGTCAGGGTGGCTATAAAGCGGCGGGCATAGGAGGAAGCTGGGCGACCCGCAATATCGCAGAAAGTCTTTTCAACCTGGATATGTACGGTCACGGCGCAAATATGCACTTCGGCTCTCAGACGAACCCATCGCTCTGGAGCGGCACCATCATCGCCAAGGGCGGCGATGGAGGAGCCGGCATTGGCGGCGGCAGAAACGGCAGCGGCGAGAAGCTGTATTTCTACTCAGGTAAAATCGAGGCGAAGGGCGGCGAAGCGGGCTCCGGCATCGGCGGCAGCTTCAAGGGCCGCGGCCGCGATATCTACATCTACGGCGGCGATATTTCCGCCAAGGGCGGCGATGGAGGAGCCGGTATCGGCGGGGGCTGCTGGACATCGTTGCAGGACATGGATGGCGACACCGCAGCCTATAATATCAACATTTACGGCGGCAAGATCAACGCCCACGGCGGATACAACGGCGCGGGCATCGGCGGCGGTCAGTTCGTCCCGGCGCGCGATATCACCATCACCGGCGGCGAGATCACGGCGCACGGTACGCACGGCGCGGCCATCGGCGGCGGACGCTGGTGTCACGGTCAGAACATCACCGTGACGGACGCGAAGCTGAAGCTGACGACAGGATACTCTCGATACATCTCGGACGAGGCGGCAGCTATGGGCTACGGCGATCGTGTATACTTGGAAAAGGTATACGATATCGACGTAGGGAAAAGATATATAGGAGATCTTGTCAGGAACCCCCTGCCCGAAGACTACAAGTCCATCAAAATAGGCTCATACCATGGAAAGCTGGTGAAGCTGAAGGTTGAGGCGCAAGCCATCAACCGCGACGACGAGTTCGCCCTCTTCTGGAATCTCTATGATATTCTGATTCCCAATGAAAACGGGCGTATCGACGTGCAGCTGCTGACGCTGCCGTACGTGAAGAACTACGGCTGGGCGATCGAAGCGATGGAGATGGAGCTGATCGACGACCCCTGCAACGGGAAGCACGACTTCGGCTGGGTCGACCGGCAGTCGTGCCACGTCTGGGCATGCCGGAATATGAAATGTCAGGCGCGTGACCCGGTGGCGGAGATGTCCAAGCAAAACGGAAAGCACATCCCCGGCGAATGGGGCAATCAGAAGCAGCTCTGCACTGTGTGCGGCCATGTGATGGGAACGGACACGAAGGCGCCGGTGCTGGAGGTTTTGAAGAACGGCGAGAGCTACACCGTCGAGGATACCCTCGATGGAAATCCCGGCGCGTACACCTTCACCGTGAGCGACCCGGCGCTGAATGGTGAGACGTCCTCCGGCATCAAGTCGGTGACCATCAACGGCGAGCTGCAAGCCGGCCCCACCTATCGTCTCCCCGCGCCGGATGGCGGCAACAATGATGCGGGAGCGGAATATACCGTGGTTGCGACTGACAACGCGGGAAACGAGACTACGGCCACAGTCAGAACCTACAGGCGGCACCACGTGAAGGTCATCAGCCCGGACGGCAAAAAGACCTACGCCGATCTGATGCTGCCGCACAATGAATATCTGGTGCTCCAAATCAGGCTGCCAGCGGGCGTGTCGGCAACGCTGACCGATGAGGCAGACGGGACGAAAATCCCATATGACAAGGAAAAGGGAGAGTTCCGGGCAGGTCTGATCACCAAAAACCGGACGCTCGTGCTGAACTATTCGACGAAGCATCCAAAGGTCGAGCTTCGCTTGGGGACGGGTCAGTACTTCACGGGATATAACGCGGATTCGGACGAACCGTACTATCTCAAGGGCGCGTCCATGGTTGGGAATTCCTATCAGATAGGCATGTGGGTCGACACGGACGCAAAGCCGGGCTATTACCTCAGCTCTCCGAATCGCTACACGCAGGAAGAGCTGGCAGCGCTTGACGAGTCCCTCTGGAAGGAATACAAGATAGCGGAAGCCACGCCGGGATCGATCGTGCTGCCATTTATCTTAATCACAATAGACGCCGCGGCGTATGAAAAAAACGGCGGTTGGTATGTCTACGCCAAAGCCACGAACCCGACGGGAACGACCTTTGTATCTACGCCGAATATAATCATTGACGTCGAGAACCCGAAAGCCATTGATCTTTCTACCGGAAAGGAACTGGAGAACTATGGTAAGTATTACGGCAACCTGCGGTTCAAGGTAGAGGACTCATCGCCCGTCACGGTTCGTTGCCATACATCCCCGAGTGGGAAAGCTGAACTTCTGACGCCGGATGAAAATGGCGTTTATACGATCCCGGCAGAGTATGACAACAGCATCCAACACACGCTTATCATCGAAGACGCCTGCGGAAATGTGGCCTCCTACAGGTCGTTCAAGGTTTTCTGGAACTACCTGACCAATGTGCGGGAGAAGGACCATTGGAACGAGACGCCTGCGCAGCCGATCCGTATTTCCAAGGAACAGAATCTGAAAGATGCGCTCTCCAATATCAAAATCGGGGTTTATACAGCTGACACCTCCGGTTGGATACCTGTCGACGTTTCGTGGGAGAACCCGGTGGATTATGATCCGCAGTCCCAGCGGGAGCAGACCTTCACGGTCAACGGAACGGTGATTCTGGAGGGCACCGGAGCACGCTGCAACTCGGGGCTTGATGTTATCACACGTCCGGGAGAGGAGTGGAAGAAGAACATCTCGGTGCAGGTGACCGTGGAGGGCGACCCGCAGTATAAGGTGACGGTGCAGGATTGCGAAAACGGCAGAGTCAAGGTGGTGAACGCTGCGGGAACCGCCGAGGACGGCACACCACTGTTCTTTAAGGGCGAGCTTGTCATGCTCTCCATTGACCCCGACGAGGGCTATATGCTAAGCACGCTGTCCGTCAATGGCAACCCTGCCGCCGTTGCGGTTGGGGACGATACCTATACCTTCACCCAGCCGGAGGGAGATGTTACCATCACCGCAGCGTTTGAAATGCGCAACGAGCATACCGTCACTTTTGACGCTAACGGCGGCTCCGAGCCTGAGGATCTGCCAGAGGAGGTCACCACCGCAATGCCCGCCAAGAAGGTATTGCACGGCAGCGAGTATTATCTGCCGGAGTGCGAGTTTATTGCGCCCGAAAATCAGCAGTTCAAGGCATGGCAGATAGACGGTACGGAGTATCCGGTGAACGCCTCTGTGACCGTCACCGCTGACATCACAGTCAAGGCGCTGTGGGAGGACGCGCCTCCCGCGCCTGCCGAGTATACCGTCAGATTCAATGCCAACGGTGGCGGCGGCACAATGGCAGATGTCACCGGCGTTTCCGGCAGCTACACCCTGCCTTCCTGCGGTTTTACTGAACCGGAAGGCAAGCAATTCAAGGGCTGGTCAACCAGTGCCGACGGTTCGGTTATTTCCGGCACGACCTATGAAGTAAGCTCGGATACTACCTTCTATGCAATCTGGGAGAGTAAAGAGTATTCCATCATCGTAACGGACGGCAAAGCGACAATCGGTGCAGGAAGCGAAATCAGTAAAGCGGCGCAAGGCACAACCATTACTCTGACCGCAAATGCGGCTCCTGACGGTAAAGTGTTTGATAAGTGGGTAGTAGAAAGCGGCAGCGCTACTCTTGAAGATGCGAACAGTGAAACCACTACTTTCATAATGCCTGACAGTGAAGTCAGCGTGAAAGCGACCTACACAATTCCCCATACTCATACCTACGATCAGGAAATTCAGAAGCCGGAAACCCTCAAGTCGGCTGCCGACTGCACCAACGATGCAGTATATTTCAAGAGCTGCTCCTGCGGAGAGATCAGCACAACAGAAACCTTTACAGCAGCAGGTACACAGCTCGGGCACGCATGGGCAAGCGATTGGAGCAAGGACACAGACAATCATTGGAAAGAATGCTCTCGCTGCCACGAAAAGAAGGACGAGTCGGTTCACGATTACGGTAGCGATAACATCTGCGACACCTGCGGATATGACAAGACCGTACCGCATACGCACAATCTGACCCTCGTTCCCGCAAAGGCTCCTACTTGCACGGAGAAAGGCAACACGGCATATTACACCTGCGACGGCTGTGACAAGTGGTTTGAGGATGCAACCGGTGCATCCGAAATTACCGACAAGACAAGCGTAATCCTTGCGGCAACAGGTCATAGCGCTTCCGACTGGAAGTCCGATAATACCGATCACTGGAAAGAGTGCACCGTTGTCGGCTGCGGCGTGATCATCGAGGGCAGCAAGGCGGCGCATACCGCCGGCGAATGGATCATCGACACCCCAGCAACTGCTACAACCGACGGCTCAAAGCATAAGGAATGCACCGTCTGCGGTTATACGATGACAATCGAAACTATCCCGGCAACCGGCGGCGAGCATACTCACAGCTACGGCTCCGACTGGAAGAACGATGCTACGAACCACTGGCATGAGTGCTCTTGCGGAGATAAGGCCGATAAGGCGGCACACGACTTCAAGTGGGTTGTTGACAAGGAAGCGACCGCAACGCAAAAGGGCTCCAAGCATGAGGAGTGCAGGGTTTGCGGCTACAAGAAGGCGGCAGTTGAGATTCCGGCTACCGGAACACCGACTGAGCCGGGCAAGCCGACCGATTCGGATTCTCCGCAGACCGGTGACAACAGCAATATGATCCTCTGGATCGCACTGCTGTTTGTCAGCGGCGGCGCAGTGATCGGCATCACCGTTTACAGCAAAAAGAAGAAAGAAAACGCTGAATAAATCAGCTGCGAACCTTTGAGCAAAGGGCGGTGACGGACATTGCCGTCATCGCCCTTTCGCTTGGACTGGAGAAGAGCCACATGATGCAGGATTATCAATCGAACTACCCCGTCAGGCAGCAACCGCCGGGGCGATTCCCGAACGAGTCAGATCGAACGGTAGAGAAAATGCGTGATAATGCCGAATATGCAAAAAAATTGCAAAAAGGCTATTTAATATATGACAGAGGTTACGGCCTCCTGACCGGACAGGATGTGCAGACGGAACTTTTGCTTGGTGCAGAGTGTATTATAATGACAATCCTGGCTGTGTTCTCTATATGGTCTATTGAATATACATGCCACATGGATGTTATAATAAATGCTTCATGCAAAGGGCAGCGTAAGGTGATGCTTACCAAAATGCTCATTGCGATGGTTATGGCACTTATAGTTTTTCTTGGTGTACACATACCGTGGATATGTAATGTTCTTAAAGCATACGGAACGGATTACATAAATATACCGGCAGCCAATCTGCACAATTTGAAATATGTTCCGGAGAATATAAGCATATTGCAATATATCATAATCAGGACGGCGGTAAAATATGCTGCTCTGGCAGGAATTGTAGTGCTTATACGTTTAATCGCAAAGAAAACGAGGAGCCATATGCAGACTATGGTTATATCGGCTGTATTGTTTGTGGCACCGATTTTGATCATGATAATATTGGAGGGTATACGGGCATGAGAATAGATATCAGAAATTTAGGTAAAACATATGGCAAGGTAACGGCACTCAAAGATATCAATATGGAACTGAAATCCGGTATATACGGACTATTGGGACCGAACGGAGCGGGCAAAAGCACTTTGATCAATCTTATAACGGACAATGTAAAAAGAGAGACCGGTGAGATTCTTTGTGATGGCGAAGATATATTAAAGCTTGGTGCAGCATATAGAAAAAGGATAGGGTACATGCCGCAGCAGCAGAATATGTATAACGGATATTCTGCAATCGCATTCCTTAAATATATAGCTGCCATAAAGGGAATACCTTCAAAAGAAGCGAGCATAGAAATAGAAAATCTTCTTAAAACCGTTAACCTCTGGGATGTAAGGCACAGAAGAATAGAAACTTATTCGGGCGGAATGAAACAGAGAGTATTGCTGGCACAGGCGCTTTTGGGGAACCCGGAGTTAATAATTCTGGATGAACCGACAGCGGGTCTTGACCCGAATGAGAGAATTAATATCAGAAATTACATATCTGCACTTTCAAACGATAAGATCATACTGTATGCAACACATGTTGTCAGTGATATAGAATGTATAGCAGATAGCATTATATTTTTGAAAAACGGAAATGTAATAAAAACGGGATGTACATCTGATATCATAAAGAGTGTTGAAGGGCATGTAGGCATAATAAAATGTGCCGGAGGCACCCTTGATGACCTTGGACAACAGTATAAAGTCAGTAACATAAAGCGGTGCACGGACGGATATATCGTGAGAATAGTTGCGGATGATATGCCGCAGGACTGTCAGGTGGCAGAAGACGCAGGATTGGAAGAGGCATATCTGTATTATTGTTGCTAAAATTCATGACACTTTCGCCAACCTTCCGGTTAAAAATCCGCCAACCTTCCGGTTGAAAAACCGCCAACCTTCCGAAAATGCTTGGAAAGATCATACAATACAACATTTGGACAGCAGCGCGGCATTATGCGGTGCTGGAAGAATAACACCAAGATGTACGATATGATATTTTCACCCTTTTTTATTCAAAGTCAGCTATTTGGTGTCAATTATTTGCTATATGTGATATCTTGACATGGCAATATATGAAAACAAGTATACTAAAGTACATGCCAGATTCAATATATTATAATGTAAAGCTCGCCAAATTGACACCAAATGCCTTAAAAACCGCAAAAAAGTGTGAATTCGTGAAATTCAAACCTGAAATAATATCAATTAAGATATCAAAAGCCTCGAATACATCACAAAAATCCTGAAACTGTTTAATACGGTATGCACACGCATATCATTTATTCATTCGCCACTTCCATCTATATTCTCAATTCTGCCAGTTTTTCAAGCGCCACATATAACTGCGAAATCTTGTACCATGTGCTATAGTCAACCTCACCTGTCACAGGGAGGTCGAAGATGGACTGGAATCTGCTTACGGCGGCAGCAGTGTCCTCGCCGTATATTCCGTCGATTGCAAGAGAGGGAATATTGCTGTAGGTACGGCGGATGGCACTTAACTGCTCTTGAATTGTACGGACCGGTGTGCCGGAATCGCCGATGTCCAGCGTATAACCGGGCCATGAAAGCGGGATGCCCGAAACTTCCTCGGCGGTATTGATATATATGTCGCTGCCGTAATAATTACGGAGAATCTGAAGTGCGGAATAATTCTGGTCGCCGAGATATTTGGAACCCCACTGGCTCATGCCGCTGCATGTAGTCCGCTTGCCGTCACAATACTGGGTAAGAATCGGCTGCTTGACATCCGGCTTGGAAACATAATCGGCAAATACTTCATCGACTATCAGTCCCACATTATCGAAAATATTGCGCTCGTTAATCCATTTATGGTCAAAAGCCGTGGAAGAGGTTATTGTAAAACTGTAGCCCTTGTTGCGGTACCACTCCGTGTATACACGGTTAAGTGTAAAAGAAACTATCGCGATAACATTGGCGGTAATTGTGGCCTCCGGCCATGTCGGATATATTTCACTGCATGCAACATTTTTAATATAGTCCGGAAAAGATACATAATAATTGGAAGCCGTTGGATCGGTCGGGACGCCGTCATGTACGACAACGGTTCCCGGCACGACAACGCGGTCAAGGACGATTTCACCGGTCGGTGTTATCGGTTTTATGGATGCTTCCGGAATCTTAGGAGGGTAATCGCCGAAAAGCGTATTGGGGCCGATTGTTACGACCTGGGAGGCCTCGGTCAGGCGCACATCCTGTATTGACCGTCTTGATGAAAAAATATCGATTCCGTTTATGGACACGGGCGCAAAACCGGGCGCACGGACAATTATGCTGTATTCGGAATACGGCTGGGTAACGCCGGGATTTTCGGTGTATTCAAAAGGCGGAGCGGGAAGCTCAACTGATTCTGTCTGTCCGTTTGAATCCGTCTGTATGGATTCAAGCGTGGATTCCGGTTCGCCGGTTATGGAAATCTCAGCGGTGGCACCATCGATGGGTCTTCCGTCCTGGTCGGTGACATCAACTCTTAAAGACCCGGTATCGGGCATGTTTTGAAGAATTTTATATAAAGACATGGAAAATACTCCGGATTAATCAATACTATTGTATGCACCGGGACGGATATGGTGAATTGCCGCGTAATAATTTTTTTATAAGGGTTGAAATTGCAATAAATATATGTTAAAATTCATAAAAATAGATATTGAAGTCAGGGATTTATGCCCGGACGCACTTTGTAAAGAAAAAAGCGCTATCGATAAGCTTAGTTGTTTTTTTTTTGAAATTTTTTAGAAAAAAAGAAGGAATAGGTGAAGCCATGAAAGCATTTTTGATTCTGGAAGACGGCAACGTATTTCAGGGAACAAGCATTGGAGCCGATAAGGAAGTTATCAGCGAAATAGTATTTAATACCTCTATGACAGGGTATCTGGAGGTGTTGACTGATCCTTCTTATGCAGGACAGGCGGTAGTTATGACCTACCCGTTAATTGGTAACTATGGTATTTGTTATGCTGACGAGGAGTCGGCAAGGCCTTGGCCGGACGGATTCATTGTCCGTGAACTTTCACCTATGCCGAGTAACTTCAGAAGTGAAGATACTATTCAGCATTTTCTTAAATCTAACGGAATTCCGGGAATCGAAGGAATCGATACCAGAGCCCTTACGAAAATTCTTCGTGAGAAAGGTACGATGAACGGAATGATTACAACCAATGAGAATTATAATCTCGATGAAATAATCCCACGTCTCAAAGAATACAATACCGGCAAGGTAGTTGAGAAAGTTACCTGCGATGAGAAGTATACACTTGAAGGTGACGGACTTAACGTTGCGCTTATGGATTTCGGTGCCAAGAGAAACATAGCACGTTCGCTTAATAAGCGCGGCTGCAATGTTACGGTTTATCCGGCACTCACGACAGCTGAGGAGATTCTTAAGAGCAATCCGGACGGAATTATGCTTTCAAACGGACCGGGAGATCCGAAGGAATGTACATCAATCATCGCTGAAATTAAGAAATTATATGATTCGGACGTCCCTATTTTTGCAATCTGCCTCGGACATCAGCTCATGGCACTTGCCACAGGTGCTGATACACATAAGATGAAATACGGACACAGAGGTGCGAACCATCCGGTCAAGGATTTGTCCACCGGCAAGGTATACATATCTTCACAGAACCATGGATATGTGGTTGATATGGATACGATAGATCCTAAGGTTGCCAGACCAGCGTTTATCAATGTAAACGACAAGACGAATGAAGGTCTTGAATATATCGGCAAGAATATATTTACGGTTCAGTTCCATCCGGAAGCATGTGCGGGACCTAAGGATTCAGAATTCCTTTTTGACAGATTTATAGATATGATGAAGAAAGGCAGGGACTAAGATGCCAAAGAATAATGATATTAAAAAAGTACTCGTTATAGGTTCAGGACCTATTGTTATCGGACAGGCTGCTGAATTTGATTACGCCGGAACACAGGCTTGCCGTTCACTCAAAGAAGAAGGCATAGAGGTTGTTCTCGTCAATTCCAATCCTGCCACAATCATGACGGATAAAGATATCGCGGATGAGGTTTATATCGAACCGCTTACAGTTAAATCACTTGAGAAGATAATCCTTAAAGAGAAACCGGACAGTATTCTTCCGACACTCGGAGGACAGGCCGGACTCAACCTTGCAATGGAGATTGCAGAGACAAGTTTCCTTGAGGAACACAATGTCAAGCTCATAGGTACCACGGCACAGACCATCAAGAAAGCCGAGGACAGACTTGAATTCAAGACCACAATGGAGAAAATCGGTGAGCCTTGCGCTCCGTCACTTGTAGTTGAGAACGTCGAAGACGGTATCGCATTTACCAATACGATCGGATACCCGGTAGTATTAAGACCTGCTTATACACTCGGAGGAAGCGGCGGCGGAATTGCACATAACGAAGAGGAACTTGTTGATATACTTTCCAACGGTCTCCGTCTCAGCCGTGTCGGACAGGTACTTGTTGAGAGATGTATCGCAGGATGGAAAGAAATCGAATACGAGGTTATGCGTGATGCCAACGGCACATGTATTACCGTATGTAATATGGAGAACATCGACCCTGTAGGTGTACATACCGGAGACAGTATAGTAGTTGCACCTTCACAGACACTTTCCGATAAGGAATATCAGATGCTTCGTTCATCAGCACTTAATATTATCGATGAACTTAAGATAACCGGCGGATGTAATGTACAGTTTGCACTTCATCCGACAAGCTTTGAATATTGTGTAATCGAGGTAAATCCTCGTGTAAGCCGTTCATCGGCACTCGCATCCAAGGCAACAGGTTACCCTATCGCCAAGGTTGCTGCCAAGATTGCACTCGGATATAATCTTGACGAGATTCCTAATGCGATAACACATAAGACATTTGCAAGCTTTGAGCCGGCACTTGATTACTGCGTAGTCAAGATTCCGAGACTCCCGTTTGATAAATTCATCACAGCTTCAAGAAAGCTTACAACACAGATGAAAGCTACCGGTGAGGTAATGAGTATCTGCACTAATTTTGAGGGTGCACTTATGAAAGCAATCCGTTCACTGGAGCAGCATGTGGATTCCCTTATTAACGATGATTATTCGTCATGTTCGGATGATGACATTCTTGAACTCCTTAAGAACGTGGATGACAAGAGAATGTATGTTATCGCGGAAGCACTCAGAAGAGAAATCGATTATGATACCATCCATTCAATCACAATGATTGATGAATGGTTCATAGATAAATTCAACAACATCGTCAAGATGGAAAAAAGACTTGCAACAGAGCCGCTTACCAAAGAACTTCTTCTTGAAGCCAAGAGAATCGAATTCCCTGATGTTGTAATCGGCAGACTGGCAGGAAAGAAAGAACGCGAAATTAAAGAACTCCGCGATGAATATAATATTCATGCAGCATTTAAGATGGTAGATACTTGTGCGGCTGAGTTTGAGGCTTCCACACCGTATTACTATTCATGTTATAAATCAGAGAATGAAGTTATTGAGACCAGACCGGAGAAAAAAGTACTTGTACTCGGTTCCGGCCCTATAAGAATCGGACAGGGTATCGAATTTGATTACTGCTCGGTTCACAGCACATGGGCATTCAAGGCTGAGGGTTATGAGACAATTATCATTAATAACAACCCTGAGACAGTAAGTACGGACTTTGATATTGCGGATAAACTTTATTTTGAACCGCTCACACCGGAAGATGTTGAAAGCATTGTTGAACTTGAGCATCCGGATGGAGCTGTTGTACAGTTCGGCGGACAGACAGCTATCAAGCTTACCAAAAGTCTCATGGAAATGGGAGTGCCTATTCTCGGAACAAGTGCGGAAGATGTTGATGCGGCAGAGGACAGGGAACTCTTTGATGAGATTCTTCAGGAATGTGAGATACCGAGAGCTGCAGGTAAGACGGTATTTACTGCACAAGAAGCCATTGCGGCAGCCAACGAACTTGGTTATCCGGTACTTGTAAGACCTTCATATGTGCTTGGCGGACAGGGAATGCAGATTGCGATTTCAGATGAAGATATCCGTGAGTTTATGGAGATAATCAACAGACAGGTTCAGGAACATCCTATTCTTGTAGATAAATACCTTATGGGTAAGGAAATAGAAGTCGATGCAGTATGCGACGGCGAGGACATCCTCATTCCGGGTATCATGGAACATATCGAGCGTGCGGGTATCCATTCCGGCGACAGTATATCTGTATATCCGGCACAGAGCCTTACACAGAGAATAATCGATATGCTTGAAGAGTACACAAGAAGACTTGCAAGATCTCTTCACGTAAAAGGACTTATCAATATCCAGTTTATCGTATACAACGATCAGGTATATGTAATTGAGGTTAACCCGCGTTCATCGAGAACGGTGCCTTATATCAGCAAGGTTACAGGTATTCCTATCGTTAAACTTGCGACACAGGTTATCATCGGCAATACGATAAAGGGACTCGGATACACACCGGGATTACAGAAAAAAGCAGACTATATCGCTATCAAGATGCCGGTATTCTCATTTGAGAAAATCAGAGGTGCGGATATAAGCCTTGGACCTGAGATGAAATCAACGGGTGAGTGCTTAGGTATCGCCAAAGAATTTAATGAAGCACTTTATAAGGCATTTGTCGGTGCCGGAATCAATCTTCCTAAGCATAAACAGATGATCATGACTATCTGCGACAGTGAGAAAGATGAAGCCCTTCCTGTTGCAAAGCGTTTTGCGGCACTCGGTTATACCATATATGCTACATGGGGAACAGCTAAATTCCTTAATGATAACGGTGTTGAAGCTATAAGGGTCAATAAAGTTGAGCAGGAGTCGCCTACATTGCTTGACCTCATTCTGGGACACAAGATTGACCTTGTAATAGATATTCCGGCTAACGGAATCGAGAGAAGCCATGACGGTTTCATAATCAGAAGACATGCGATTGAGACGGGTGTCAATGTTCTCACATCAATCGATACGGCCAATGCACTTTTGACAAGCCTTGAGAGCGCCGGAGAACAGCACACCACACCTATTGATATTGCGACAATTTAGTAATGGTGATTGTATGACTAAGATTTTAGAACAAATATCAAATATAATAAGCGATGCGTTTGTATCGTGCGGATATGATGCCAAATACGGTAAAACCAATATCTCAAACCGTCCTGATCTGTGCCAGTATCAGTGCAACGGCGCGATGGCAGCAGCCAAGGCTTATTCCAAGGCACCTTTTATGATTGGTGACGAGGTTGTAGCCAGACTTGCGGGAAACAGCACATTCAAAAGCATTGAATGTGTTAAGCCGGGATTTATCAATATCGTATTAAGCGATGATTTTATCGGTAATTATGTTAAGCAGATGGCATCTGAAGAGAAATTCGGATGTGACTGTGCTCCGAAGAACGAGACGATTTTTCTTGATTACGGCGGGGCCAATGTTGCCAAACCGCTCCATATCGGACATCTCCGCTCGGCTATAATCGGAGAAAGCCTTAAGAGGATATCGGCTTTTAACGGATACCGGACTGTAAGTGATGTTCATCTCGGAGACTGGGGTCTCCAGATGGGACTTATAATTGTGGAACTTAAGAGCCGGAAGCCGGAACTGCCTTATTTTGATAAGAATTATACGGGTGAATATCCGGCTGAAGCACCGTTTACAATATCGGAGCTTGAAGAGATATATCCTTGTGCGAGCGGCAAGTCCAAAGAGGACGAGGAGTTTAAGAAAGCTGCGCAGCAGGCAACTTTTGAATTGCAGAACGGTGACAGAGGATACACGGCATTATGGCATCATATTATCAATGTATCGGTTACTGACCTTAAGAAAAATTATGGCAACCTCAATGTAAGTTTTGATTTGTGGAAGGGTGAAAGTGACGCACAGCCGTACATCCCGGATATGGTGGACGACCTTATCAGACGCGGTATTGCACATGAAAGCCAGGGCGCGATCGTTGTAGACATAGCCAAAGAAGGCGATACGAAGGAACTTCCTCCGTGCATAGTCCGTAAATCCGATGGTGCTGCCAACTACGAGACATCGGATCTTGCCACACTTATTGAACGTGAAAAATTATATGCTCCTAAGGCATATATTTATCTTGCCGACAAGAGACAGGATTTACATTATACACAATTTTTCCGTGTAGCGCGTAAAGCCGGAATCGTAAGAGAGGACACAGTCCTTGACTTCATCGGTTTCGGAACCATGAACGGAAGCGACGGAAAGCCTTTTAAGACAAGACAGGGCGGCGTGCTTCGCCTTGAATATCTTATCAAGGAAATCAATGATGCGGTATATGCGAAGATAATGGAGAACAGGTCAACATCCGAAGAGGAAGCCCGCGAGACAGCAAGGATTGTAGGACTTGCAGCGCTTAAATACGGCGACTTGTCCAACCAGGCATCCAAGGATTATGTTTTTGACATAGACAGGTTCACATCATTTGAAGGTGACACAGGTCCGTATATACTTTACACAATCGTAAGAATCAAATCGATTCTTAAGAAATATGAGGCAGAGGGCGGCAATGCCGCAGACTGCGTAATCGGCAACCCGGATGGAGAGAGCGAGAGAGAACTTATGCTTGAACTTACCGGATTGAGCGAGGTTATCGAAAATGCGTATGTTGACAGGGCTCCGCACAAAATATGCAAATTTGTGTATGATCTGTCCAATGCGTTTAATCATTTTTATCATGAAACCAAAATTCTTGCAGAGCCGGATGAGAATAGAAAGAAGAGCTATATAGCGCTTATTGATCTCACCAAGGATGTGCTTGTCACATGTATCGACCTGCTTGGAATTGAAGCACCGGAGAGAATGTAGAAATGGCCAAAGTTAAAGATTTAACGACCGGAAGCCCGATAAAGCTTATGCTTTTGTATGCGCTTCCGGTGCTGGCCGGTAATATCTGCCAGCAGATTTATAATTTTGCCGACACTATAATAGTCGGACAGAAACTCGGTGAGAATGCCCTTGCGGCGGTAGGAACCACCGGATCAATGTTTTTTCTTGTAAACGGTTTCGTTATAGGAATAACGAGCGGTTTTGCAGTTCACATATCACAGCGTTTTGGAGCAAAGGATTATGACGGTATGCGTAATTCAGTTTTCAATGCTGTTTTTTTGTGGGGATTAATAACGGTTATCATAACGGCACTTGCAATGATTTTTTCAAAGCCGATGTTGAGACTGATCAATACACCTGATGATATCATAGATGATGCACAAAGATACATACTTACCATTTATGCAGGAATCCTTGCGCCGATGCTGTATAACGCAGCGTCGTGCATATTAAGGGCAGTGGGAGACAGTAAGACGCCGTTGTATTTTCTTATGGTGTCGGCTGTGCTTAATATAGGAATGGATTTATTTTTCATTGTTGTGCTTAAGATGGGCGTGTTCGGAGCGGCACTGGCGACAGTGATTGCGCAGTTTATATCGGGTGTGGCTTGCATTGTATATATGATAATCAAATTTCCGATTTTAAGAATAACCAAGGCCGATATGCATATAAACGGTTCAATCATAAAAACTCATCTGACAATAGGCCTTCCGATGGCATTCCAGTTTTCAATAACGGCTATCGGTACAATTGTACTTCAGGGTGCAATCAATAAATTCGGTGCGACACGAATTGCGGCATATACCGCAGCAAGTAAGACGGAGCAGCTCGTAACCCAGATTGCGGGAGCAAGTGGCGTGACTACGGCAAATTTCGTTGGACAGAATATTGGAGCCGGAAGATATGACAGGATTAAAAAAGGTGTGCGGGCATGGAGTTTTGTGACAATCGGTGCTGCAGTTTTTGCAATGGTTGTTATATTTTTCTTCGGAAGGGATATCTGCGGACTGTTTATCAAGAACCGTAATCCGGTAACACTTGATTCTTCAATGGTATATCTGAATACGGTAATTACATTTTTCATACCGTTATTCCTGATATTCGTGTTCAGAAACGCCCTTCAGGCTATGGGTAAGACTTTAATGCCGCTAATGGCCGGAGTTTTTGAACTTGTGGCGAGAACCATAGCTTCGTTCACACTTCCGGATGTAATAGGTTTTAAGGGCGTATGCCTGGCAGGGCCTATAGCCTGGGTAAGTGCCATGGTGCCATTGTTTGTGACATATATTATATATATGGTTAAGTTTAAGAAAAAAGGATATTTTAAAGCTCGAGAAGATTAGACAAAGTAAGTCTGTGAATCGAGAAATCAGCGTGAGCATCGTATGAAGCGCTTGTCATGTATTTGTCAGGCTCTATGAATACGGTGCTTATGTTTTCACCGCGTGGAGAAAGATTTCTTATATCACGGAAAATACCCTTGCCGCTTAATTTTGAAAGACTTTCCTTGACTGACCAGATACGGCAGAATTCAAGGTCCGGTTCTGCGGAATCTTCGATATGACGTATCTCTTCGGATGAACATACGCGGGTAACGGAACGGGAATTGCGTTCACGTATATCCTGTATGTCGATACCGACAGGAGTATTGCCGAATATACATACTGCGGCTCCGGCACAGTGACTTATATTAAAATATATTTCAGGGTATTCATTAAGATACGGTTTTCCGTTTTTCTCTGTAGAGAAATCCGGGAGACCGTTTTGTTTATATATATTTCTGAAACCATAAAGAAACAGAAGATAACCGATTACGCAGGATGTACGTCCGTCCATACGGCGCATCCTGAGAGCTTTCTTGTGGCGTTTTTCCGGGAGTTTCTCTAGAAGAACGTTTAGATCCTCATCTGTAATTCGGTTATATTCTGTAAAAAGGTAAATCATTAACAGGTATCTCCAATGGCTTTGATAATTCGCTTCTTATATTCGAGAAAATGTTCTGACAGAAGTAAATCGGTGTGCCTTACATCATCCGGTGCAATCCTTATCTCGTCGGTTATATGACCGGGTCTGCCGCCCAGAATATAAATTCTGTCGGAGAGAAGAATTGCCTCGTCGATATCATGTGTGATAAAAAGCGTCGAGAGCCTGATCTGCTTCATGATATTGATATACCATGTATGCATATTGCCCTTGGTAATCGTATCGAGAGCGGAAAAGGGTTCATCAAGCAATGCAACCTCGTCAGAGAACATATAAGTCCTCAGAAGTGCTGCGCGTTGCCGCATACCGCCCGACAGCTGGTTGGGATATTTGCGCTCACATCCTGATATGCCGAATTCCTCAAAATACGGAAGAACACGTTTCCTGGCGTCTTTCTTACTGATTCCTTTAAGAGTGAGAGGAAGAATAACATTATCAATTATTGTCTTGTATGGAAGAAGTAAATCTTTCTGCAGCATATAGCTGAACATACCGGATCTGCCGGTAATATCCTCACCCTTAAAAAGAACATGTCCGCTATCGGGAGTAAGAAGCCCTGATATAACATTAAAAAGTGTGGATTTGCCGCTTCCGCTGACACCGAGCAGGCACACAAGCTCGCCGTCATTAAGTTCAATATTGATATCTTCGATTATTTTCGTACCGTCATAACTGACAGAAATATTCTCTGTTTTTAATAATGCCATTTTTAACTCCTGACGTCAATAGCCATGGTGGCTGTTGACAGAATTTATTCCGGGAGGTAATCGTTTGAGAAACCGAAACCGTCCGGAATGTCAATTTCGCAAAGACCGTTGTCATATACCCAGCCATAGAAAGCATCCCATCTTTTCTGGTCGATGACGCCCCATTTGTCAGCATCTGCCTTATACTGTGAAGCAAGCCAGTTCTGACTCTTTTTGCAAAGTTCGATGTCAAGACCTTCATTGGCATCAACAAGAATCTGTGCAGCATCATCAGGGTTCTCTATTGCATAATCATATCCTTTTGATAATGCGGCCATGAATTTCTTCGCAACTTCAGAATTGTTCTTAAGGAAATTATTGTTGGCAATGATTACAGGACTGTAATCATCGAGTTCAGGTGAATAATCCTTGAAATAGAAGAAATTGGTGTCAAGGCCCTGAAGCTCACATGCAATTCCGTCCCATGCATAGTAAATCCATACGGAATCAATGTTACTGCTTAATGCAGCTTTGATGTCTTCAACCGATGTTGAAATGAGGTTGATTTTGCTGTAATCACCGCCATCATCAGTTACGACTTTCTTGATGATAGCCTGTTCAATAGGCATATCCCATGTCGCATAGGAATGTCCTTCCATTCCCTTTGGAGAAGTGATGCCGCTGTCTTTAAGGGAGATGATTCCGGATGTGTTATGCTGGATAATTGCAGCTACGGCAGTGACAGGAAGTCTTGAACTTTCGTCAGCTGAGAAAGCCGGAACGAGATAATCCTGGAAGCTTACACCGAAATCAGCTTTACCGTCCGCAACGGAAGCTTCAGCTCCGGCTTCGGCACATTCCACTATTTCCACGTCAATTCCGGCATCCTTAAAATAGCCTTTTTCCCTGGCTACATAAAGACCTGTATGGTTGGTATTAGGTGACCAGTCAAGCATAAAAGTTACTTTGGTAAGTTCTTTATTGTCATCACCGGATGTTTTGTCCGAAGATGCTTTGGAACAGCCGGTTACGGCCATAAGACCGAGCGTGGCGGCCATCACAAGTGCAAGTGTTCTTGTTTTTTTCATAATATCATATAGTAAATAGTCACTTATTCCCGGTGACTGATTTACTTCTCCTTTCCCATGGCATTACAAGCCATTTAATAATAATAACCGCAAGCATAAGCAGAAGACTTATGCCCGATATGAAAATAATAACCGAAAACATTCTGTCATAAGCGAATGATTTGCGCACTCTGGTCATGAAAACACCAAGTCCCGAGGAGCCTCCGAGCCATTCCGAAATAACGGCGCCTACGATTGAGTATGCAACCGATATCTTAAGTCCGGAGAAAAAATATCCCAGTGAGTAAGGCAGTTTAATGTGAATAAAACGCTTTACGGGACCGGCGCCCATCGATTTGAGAAGCTTAAGCGCATCAGGGTCAGCAGCTTTGAAACCATCCAGAAGTCCCACCGCGATAGGAAAAAAAGTTGTGATGACAACCAGCACTATCTTGGGTGTGATGCCATATCCGAGCCAAAGCGTTAAAAGCGGTGCAATGGCAATGGAAGGAATTGTCTGTGTGACCACTATTACCGGGTACAGTGCGTTGTAAAGCGGCCTGCACGCATCCATTAATATGGAAACAATAAAGCTTAATACAATTCCGATGCCAAGACCTATGAAAGCTTCGCGGAGTGTTGTCGCGGCATGCTCTAAAAGAACCGGCCAGTCATTAATAAATGCCTTTATGACCTTGGCGGGTGATGGCATCATGAAAGACGGCATAAGCTCAGAACCGGACAGATACTGCCAGAATGTGATAAATACGGCTATTGCGATAACCGGCGGGATAATTTTGCCGGTTATGAAATGCAGTGTTTTATATGCAGTTGTATTAGTTCTGATGGTGTTTTGTGACTTTTTCATCGATTGTCAAAATCTTCTCCTCAGGTGCATATGTAATCTTAACATAGGTGTAAACCTTGTCACATCCTGCCTTAACGGCAATGTACTGACACTGCTTGACGATTTCCATAAGGCCTTCGTAATCGCCTTCAATGGATGTCTCTGACGGTCCTACATAATATTTGTAACCCGAAGCTTTGATGTAATCAAGAACTTCGTCTACGATTCTTACTACCTCGGCGTCGTCCGTAACGTTAGGCAGAACCTGGATTGCTACATTTGCGTTCATGATATCTTCCTCCTGTATATAATAAAAATACCTCGGAAATCCGAGGTGGTAAGGTTGTATAACTGTAAGCCATGCGGTATAAAACACATAGTCTGTATTATATGATATACATCCCTACGCCGGCATTACCCGGATCAGGTATGGGACAGTTGTCCCAAGGGTCGAAACATTAGAGTGGTTTCCTCTCAGCCGGACTCATCCAGCGCCCCTAGCAAACTGTATTGTATACTTGCATAAGAAAAAAGTCAATGCTGACTTTTTACCATATATATGGTATACTTTTTACACAAATAACATATCATTGGGAGGTACATACTATGGATAATATGGTTATTGCTATTACAAGAACATGCGGAAGTGGTGCGACCAGTATAAGCAGGCTTCTCGGAAAGAGACTGGGTATAGATGTTATCGACAGGAATCTTTTAAGACTTGCATCAGATGAAAGCGGAATTAACGAGGAACTTTTTGCAAGAGCCGATGAGCATATGAAGCAGAGTCTTCTTTATAAAGTATCTAAGAAAGTATATAACGGTGAGCTGATAGGACCTGACAGTGATGATTTCACGTCCAATGAGAATCTCTTTAATTATCAGGCGAAGGTACTTAAGGAACTGGCCCTGAATGAGTCATACATCTGCGTGGGACGCGCGGCGGATTTTGTACTTAAGGATAATCCGAATCTTGTGTCTGTTTTTATATATGCACCGATGGATGTATGCATTGACAGGGAAGCTGCGCGTAACGGAATAGATAAGGCTAAGGCTAAGCAGAATATCATTAAGACGGATAAATACCGCCGCGGCTTTTACAAATACCACACCGGCAGGGAATGGGAAAGTCCGTATAATTATGATTTGTGCCTGAATACGGGACTTTTTACCTATGAGCAGTGCGTGGACATAATAATGGGTTATATCAATACAAGATTTAAGACAGAACAGACGGGAAAATAACATGAAAAAGTTACTCAGATATCTTAAGAATTACCTAAAAGAAACAATAATAGGGCCGTTTTTCAAATTGCTTGAAGCATCTTTTGAACTTATAATTCCGCTTGTCGTTGCCCAGATCATCGACATCGGAATCAAGGATGGCGATATAGGATATATTGCGACAAGGGCCCTTATTATGATCGGACTGGGACTTGTGGGACTGGCAAGTTCATTGACGGCGCAGTATTTTGCGGCGAAAGCGGCAACAGGTTTCGCAACGGAACTGAGACATTCCCTTTTTGAACATATCCAGACATTATCGTTTTCGGAGATTGATGAAATAGGTACGGCCAGACTTATAAACCGTATGACAAGTGATGTCAATGCAGTGCAGTCATGTGTTAATATGGTAATAAGACTTTTCCTGCGTTCGCCGTTTATCGTATTCGGCGCAATGATAATGGCATTTACGATTGATGTTAAATGCGCATTGATATTCTGTGTGGCGATTCCGGTGCTGGCGGTAATTGTATTCGGAATCATGCTTGCATCAATACCGCTTTACAGGAAAGTCCAGTCCGGTCTTGACAATATTCTTAAGATAACAAGGGAGAACCTGACAGGAACCAGAGTAATACGTGCATTTAACCGTGAAGATGATGAGATAGAAAGTTTCAACCGGGGCAATACATCTTTAAGAGGTGTGCAGCTTTTTGCCGGCAAAATCTCAGCACTTATGAATCCCGTTACATTTGTCGTGATAAATGTAGCAACAGTTATACTTCTTTACACAGGTGCGGTTAAGGTAGATACCGGAATACTTACACAGGGACAGGTTGTGGCACTTGTTAATTATATGTCACAGATACTTGTGGAACTGATTAAGCTCGCCAATCTTATCATCCAGGTTACCAAGGCAGTTGCATGTGCCAACCGTATTCAGGAGGTATTTGAGATTAAAGCGGGCATGGAATTTCCGGAGGTATCTGCTGGATCAAGGGATGACGGATATGCTGTTGAATTTAACAATGTTTCTATCGCATACAGAAATGCCGGTGCCGAATCACTCAGTAACGTTGATATTAAAGTCAAACATGGTGAAACAATCGGCATAATCGGAGGTACCGGTTCAGGAAAGTCTACATTGGTTAATATGATACCTAGATTTTATGATGCCACGAAAGGCGAGGTACTTGTGGATGGTGTTAACGTTAAGGATTATACCAAGGAAGACCTCCGTAACAAAGTTGGCATAGTTATGCAGAAAGCCGTTCTTTTTAACGGAACGATAAGAGATAACATGAAATGGGGCAAACAGAATGCATCCGATGATGAGATTAATGAAGCCATTAAGAATGCGCAGGCTGAAGAATTTGTAAGCAGTAAGGATGGCAGACTGGATTATATGATAGCACAGGGAGGACGTAACCTGTCAGGAGGTCAGAAACAGCGTCTTACCATAGCAAGAGCCCTTGTCAGAAAGCCGTCAATTCTCATTCTTGATGACAGTGCTTCTGCTCTTGATTATGCTACCGATGCTGCGCTCAGGGCCTCTATCAGGAAAATAGGTGAGGAAGGCGGCGGAAAGCTTACGACATTTATTGTGTCGCAGAGAACGGCATCTCTTCGCAGTGCAGACAGGATAATAGTTCTTGAAGACGGTGCTGTGGCCGGAATCGGAACGCATGACGAATTGTTAGAAAACTGTGCGGTATACAGGGAAATATATAATACGGACAGTAATAAGGCGGCAGGAGGTGCGAGATAATGAAGAAGAAATCAACGATCAAAAGAGTTCTCAGATACCTCGGCAAATACAGGATTTTTCTTATATTATCATTGGGAATGGCATTGGTAACAGTGGCGGGTCAGTTGTATATTCCGATTCTACAGGGTAATGCGATTGATAATATAATAGGTGAAGGCAATGTCGATTTCGCGGCGGTTATGAAGATAATCATCACGATTCTTATAACAATGGGCGTTGTAGCTTTATTCCAATGGATAATGAATATATGCAATAATAAAATAACATATTCAATAGTGCATGACATAAGAAAGGACGCGTTCAATAAATTACAGAGGCTTCCGGTCAGATATGCCGATTCCCATCCTACCGGAGAAATTGTCAGCAAAGTCATAGCGGATGTTGACCAGTTTGCCGACGGGCTGCTTATGGGATTTACACAGTTTTTTACCGGTGTAATGACAATACTCGGAACATTGATATTCATGATAATGATTAACTGGAAAATAACACTTGTTGTTGTCCTTGTTACTCCTTTGTCATTTTTCGTGGCTTCTTTTGTTGCAAAGAAAACTTACAGAATGTTCAGCCTGCAGTCGGAGACAAGGGGCGAGCAGACCGGATTTATCGATGAGATGATAGGCAATGAGAAGGTCGTACAGGCATATGGCCATGAAGACGAGGCACTTGAGAAATTTGATGATATTAATTTAAGGTTACAGAAATGGTCACTTAAGGCGACGTTTTTCTCGTCAATTACCAATCCTGCCACAAGATTTGTCAATAATGTCGTATATGCGCTTGTTGCATTGAGCGGTGCGGTATCGGTTGTTAAGAATCCACTTGCATTTACGGTAGGACGCCTGTCAATGTTCTTAAGTTATGCGAACCAGTACACCAAGCCGTTTAACGAGATTTCCGGCGTTGTGACGGAACTTCAGAATGCACTTGCATGTGCAGACAGAGTGCTTGATCTTATTGAGGAAGAACCATTAAGTCCTGATGCAGACGACGTGCTTGTTGTCAATGAAGGAGAAGGCCATATCCGGCTCGAGCATGTAGCTTTTTCTTATGATAAAGAGAAAGAACTTATCAAGGATTTTAATCTTGATGTTAAGCCGGGTGAACGCGTGGCAATCGTAGGCCCTACGGGATGCGGTAAGACGACAATGATCAACCTTTTAATGCGCTTTTATGATGTTGACAGTGGATCGATTAAGGTTGAAGGTAAGGATATCCGGGACGTCACCAGAAAGAGTCTCAGGAGTAATTACGGCATGGTCCTTCAGGAAACCTGGCTTAAATCAGGCACCATCAAAGAGAACATAGTAACGGGCAGACCTGATGCCACTGATGAAGAAATCATAGCGGCGGCTAAGGCTGCACATGCCCACAGTTTCATAAAGAGACTGCCGGATGGTTACGATACAGTTATAGGCGAGGACGGCGGAAATCTTTCACAAGGACAGAAACAGCTCCTCTGTATTGCCAGAGTAATGTTATGTCTGCCTCCGATGCTCATACTTGACGAAGCAACATCATCAATAGATACCAGAACCGAAATGAAGATTCAGGAAGCATTTGCGAAGATGATGAAAGGACGTACAAGTTTTATAGTTGCGCACAGGCTTTCCACAATCCAGTCGGCCGATATTATACTCGTTATGAAAGACGGTAATGTGATAGAGCAGGGCAACCATGAGGAACTGCTTGCCAAAGGTGGTTTTTACAGCAGATTATATAACAGTCAGTTTTCATAGAAGGAAGGTAGATTATGAGCGTATTTAATGTTGAACTGGTTAAGAAAGTTGATGATTCATATGATATTGAAATAGGATTCGGGCTTATGGACAAGCTGGTGGCAGATTTGTCGGCAGGACTTGCCGGATCTGTCAACAAATTTGTGGTGGTTACGGATTCAAATGTTGAACAGCTTTATGCAAAACATATATATAATAAGATACTAGACGCAGGATATAAGGCGGATATCATTGTTTTTCCGGCAGGAGAAAAAAGCAAGACCAGGGCTACCAAAGAATTTATAGAGGATACCATGTTGTCCAAAGGATATAGGCGCGATTGCTGCATAATCGCCGTAGGCGGCGGAGTTGTAACTGACGTGGCAGGATTTACGGCAGGAACGTATGGCAGAGGCATTCCGTTTATTAATTATGCTACCACACTTCTTGCAGCCGCAGATGCATCAATAGGCGGTAAGACAGCAGTCGATACACCGCTTGCAACGAATCTTATAGGCATCTTTAACCAGCCTCGTAAAGTATACATAGATATTGCTGCATGGAGTACTTTGCCGGAACGTGAAATATACAGCGGAATGGCAGAGACAATCAAACATGCCTGCCTTGCAGACAGAGATTTCTTTGAATATCTTGAACATAATATGGACAGAGTTCTTGCATGTGATTCCGATGTGTGTGTGCATATTGCGGAATGCAATTGTAATATCAAATATCATGTTGTCATGAAAGACGAACGTGAGAGCGGACTCAGGGAGGTTCTTAATCTCGGCCATACCGTAGGGCGTGCAATAGAAACTGTAAGTGATTACAGACTTCTGCATGGCGAAGCTGTCGCGATAGGGCTGGTGGCACAGGCAAGACTGTCGGAAAACCTCGGATACATGACAGAGGCAGAAGTTGACAGACTTGTAAAACTTCTTACAAAAGCACATCTGCCGGTGGCAATTCCTGAGTATATTGACAGGGACGAACTTGTAAAGAAGCTTTATACCGATAAGAAAGTACGAGACGGCCACCTGAGATTTGTATTACAGAAAGGGATAGGAGAGGTTGTACAATTCGGAGAAAACGTATATGCCACACCTATAAGCGAAGAAAAAGCGCGTGAAATAATTATGCAGATGTAGAGCCATTGTATTGTAGCATTACATCGCTGTAAAAAACTTTGTCTTTATAATAGAAACGGGAGCTGCCGTTATGGTTTGAGGCTGATTTTTCTATGGATTTAAGACCTATGCCGGATGGAGAAGAATTCTGTCCGGCTTTTTTGCTGGAAATAAAATCCGACCCCATTTTATGCACAATTCCATTAAAACTGTTGGACATGGTTATGTAGAGACAGCCTTCGGTCCGGGTATCGGCGTTTAATATTATATAACGTTCTGATTCCGGAATTTTGCAGCAGGCTTCTATTGCATTTTCTATAAGATTTCCGAATACTATGCTGAGAACTGTATCGTCTATAGCAATATTGGCGGGAATATCTGTTTTCCAGTCCGTACGGATATTGTACTTGTCTGCCATCAATGCGTAATAACTTAATACAGCATTGGTACTGCTGTGTTCACAGAAAAAATAACGCCTGCTGTCAGCCTGTATCTCATTGTTGTACTGGGTTATGTAACTGCAAAGGGCATCATAGTCCTTCTGAGCCGCATAAGCAGAAAGTGTCCTTATGGTATGTTTGAAATCATGTCTTATACGCCCGGTATATTCTGTGTAATCGCGTAAAGCTTCGTACTGGCTTGCCTGTATATTAAGAAGCTGGATGGCATTCAGATCCTCATAATGCTCGACTGTGGAACGCGCTATGGTGAAGAACATAAACTGTGATATGATAAATACGAGAAAATTTACGGCGATTATCAATATCATCACGCTATAGACCCTTCCGACGTGGATATTTGCGTAGTTTTTGGGAACCATCATAACATTGACTAATGAGATGACGGCAGGGGTAAGCCATGCCAGGCGCCATATGCGTTTGAGGTGGAGATTATCAAAAATCCAGAGGATTTTTCCGGAAAATACTGTGATCACAAGAACCATCATAATAATACTGAATATCCACTGAACTGCAATGCCTAGGTTACCGTTGAGCGGACTTGTACCGGGATAAAAGTATCCGTCAACAATATATGAGATAATGCCGCCAAATGACATAACAGTCAAAGACAGTGATATAATGTACAATGTTTTGAGCGGAGGAAGATTAAGTGCGGCAAACGAAGAACCGCACAACAATGCCAGCAAGATAAAAAAAGCAAGGCTGTTTCCGAAAACACCGGTGCGGCATTCGATGTAAGCCGAGAATATGCACAACACTGATACTAATGGGATATACCATAGAAGAAATTGCGATGGCGCTATTCGTAATTTACTGCGGAGCGGAATGATACACATAAGGATTCCCGGTATAACAATTGCAGTGGCTAAAATGTCGGAGAAAAAAACAGATGTGTTCATGCCAGACCTCCTTTGTCATTACGTTCATGACGTAACATAAAATTATAATCTATGAAAGCCTGCTTGAGCCCGCGTGCCTTCCTTGAGTTGAGAGGAAAAATACAACCGTTTTTAAAGGTGCATATGCCGTCGTCCATGTTGCGGACATAATCCATATTAATGATAAGTCCACGGTTTATTGTGAGAAAACGCTTGTCTGCCATGAGTTCCTTCTCTATCTGACCAAAGGAAACTCTTGTACGGTATTGGATATCTGCTGTTATGATGCAGTAATTTGAATCGGCTTCAACCGAGATCACATCACCGAATGCTATATGGTAATCATGTTTGTCCGCATATATGTCAAGATAATTGCAAAAATCGTTATGCGATTTATATAAATCGGTGAGAACCCTTGAAACATCCGGGTACCGGGCAGGCTTAATTATATAGTCGTAGGCATGCACCGAGAAGGCCTCATGCATATGTTCGGTACTTGAAGTCAGAAAAACGATATGGCAGTTGTTATTGCTGTTACGTATAACACGCGCGGTTTCAATACCGTTAAGAACTGTCATATATATATCCAGAAAAATCAAATCATATTCCCCGTTCAGGCTGTTGTTAATAAATATACTTCCATCCAGATGTGTATCACATTCATATGCGACTGAACTGTCATTACACCATTTGTCAATAAATCCGGCAAGCTGTGCAGCCTCATCGGGCATATCATCTACTATAGCTATTTTCAAATATTTAATCTCCTAATTCACATCCTCAATAGTTTTTTGAAATTCCCGTGTGAGGGGGAAAGTTGATTACAAACAGAA
>ERZ857984.936-NODE-936-length-28867-cov-6.856310_pt1 | contig 28867 bp, 21 predicted proteins | sample MGYA00519914_ERZ857984 | MGnify/ENA primary metagenome ERZ857984 (study PRJEB31778, sample SAMEA3449417) | human gut metagenome | biome: human gut; feature: human-associated habitat; material: faeces | place: United Kingdom | collected 2010/2012 ... | reverse complement strand
CTCCGCCGCGCGGGGGATTGTACCTGTAACACCGCGTATTCGATTGTCAAGGTGCAAGAGAGGCTGCGAAAAAGTCCTCTCATAAATATAGGTCAAAAAAAACGCATTTTGAAATGGCTTATTCAGAAAAATGATGAATTTTCTTTTCGTAGATAAGCCCCCATTCGTCTTAACCCCCGCAGTATGGACGAACGGACGGCAACATAGCTCACCCCCTCGGCGGCGGCGATTTTTGCCATGCTTATTCCCAAAACACAGTAGGCGTAGATGCGCTTGGCTTGCTTATCCGGCAAGGTGGATATGGCCGCATGAAGCTGCTGTCGCGTCAGCTTACGTTCATATAGCTCATCTGGCGCAAAACATTCGTACTTCATGCAGCGCTCTTGAAAGTCTGAAAAAGAATAGTCGTGATACCGTCTGCGCTTGCGCTGGCGATTGCTTTCTTCCCGTTCCCACTGTTTGAGCTGTGCGGCAAGATCATCCGTTATCTCGATCCATACGTCATCTTGGTAAAAGGGATAGTAGTCACGCAGATTTATCGTTGCCATAAAAAAACCTCCCATTCGTTTTTTGGTGAAAAGCGAATGGGAGGACGGTGGCGAGCGGCAATGGAGAGACGGAGCGGTGAAGTGTGGAAGGACAGGCTGAAAAGCCGCAGGCAAACCATTCGGGCATGCGCAACAGCATATCCAGACAAGCCCTGTCAACGAATAGATATCCTATTCATCACGGAAAGACGATTGATTTTAGCAACGGCATTCGTTTCGTAGCCCATCCTCCTTTTGAATGGCTAATGCAGCTGTGATTCAGGAAAAATGGGTATAAGAAAAAAACCGAATGAATATTTGCTTTCGCACGATGCTTCGGCCAGCGTATTGTGAGAAACCATCACACGCTTGTGATTATTCAATTTTTGAACACTCATAAAAAGAAAGAACCGGTTTGTAGCGCAGGAGGTATATAACTTGTTAGCGTATTGCCGAATGAATCAGAAAGACGCGCACTCGAAGGAAAGCGCGCGTCTTTTTGAAATGGGGTGAATTATTGGTACTTTGCGCCTCTGGACGTCCTGCTGACGGTATAGGTTTTCCCGTCGTAGACTGCCGCAAAGGTTGCCTTAATGCGATAGGTATGGCCCGAAGTGCACTCTGAGGCATAATTGGCATTCGCACCAAAGTTGCTGGTATTTGTGGCTCTGTCGGGTGGCGGAGTGAGATCCTTTACAAAAGACCAGGTTTGGTCGGCGTTTTGTTCCTCAAGGCTGCAAGAGGAAATATAGATCGAGGAGCAGTTGCGCTTGGTTCCCGCAAGAAATTCTGCACCCATTCGAGTAGTTAATGTAATTCCTGCACCTTCAAAAATCAAATTTGCGTAGGTGCTCGCCGTATCCGCCAGCGCAGTGCAGCTTGCAAGGACACATACTATACAGAGAAAAACGGCAGTGAGCTTTTGAGCATGTTTCATGTGTTATTCTCCCCTCTTTGGATTGATCGGATGATTTTTAACAATTCTTCTTTGGATACAGGTCCGGTTATACTGTAGCAGGTTACTTTATCCTGCCATATGGCCACAGGTGAACCATAGTTTTCCGCAAGATATACATTCCATCCATTGCAGATGATTTCATCCCCGGCCCTCTCTTGCTCGAATGCAAATAGGGCGCTTTCCATGTCAGGATAGACGAAAATACTTAAGCGTAACAATTCCTCTTCTTGCTCATTTTGGCACATGATACGAATTACACTTGTATCGCCCATCCTAATATAGTAGCTCTCAATCGTCCATCCTTCTGGCAGCCACGTCGGCATAAGTGGTGTATACCCTAATATGGACACCACTTCCTCAAGGCTGGTTGTTGTGATGGATTGCGGATAGGGTATAGGCTCATTGCCTGCCTGACTTTCTGTCAGAAGCCCAGGATTGTTTTCCTGCCCGCTGATGATGTATTGCTGCTCATCAGGAGCTTGTTCGCCCTCCAGCCACTGACGATGAAGCGCCGTATCCACTGCAAAGCTGCCTACGACAAGAAGGAACGAAGCCATTGCAATGCCGAGAACTCGCCGCTTTCGTTTCTTGGCTCTCTCCATCTTCGCAAGTTTTTCCCTAAGCGCCGCAAGGCTTTGCTGCTGATTGCTATGATAAGGCTCGCCGTGCATATTGATCTCCCATAGCAAATCCTGGCAGGCGTTTATCAGTTCCATATCCGCAGGGCTGTCCGTCTTGCGGAGTTCCGCATCAATTGCCGCGTTCAGCCTCCTTTCAATGATTTCTTTCGTCAGTTCTCCTTTTTTGATGGCATCCTTTATTTTTGCAAGCTGTGCCTCATTGCCATCCATCGCTGTTTTCCTCCTTCAATTACATGGTGCGCGAGATATGAAAAATACACCTGATTGAAAAAAATAATTATTGAAATATGAAAAAACCGTTTCGCCCTTTGTCGGATGCGGTCAATGGCAGATCTGACTGCGTTGGCTGAAAGCCCGGTGAGCTCAACGGTTTCTTTTAAGGATAGATTCTGTTCAAAATAGGCATCGTATACCATGCGTTCTCGGTCAGTTAGTAGCTTTAGAATGATTTCAAGATTGCTACTGGCTTCTTCACGGTCTAGCCAGCGCTCTACATCCGTGGCAAGCACATTCCTTTGAAGCTCTTGCTCCTTAGCCAACCTTTCAAGATGAACTGGCTGCTCTCTAAACCTTTTCTTTCTTAGCTCGCTCTTTACACGGTTCCTGGCTGAAATAGTGATCCAGCCCATTGGGTTCTCAAAGTCCTTGTATGCTTCATAATACTGCAAAGCAGCCACAAATGCATCGTGTATGCAGTCCTCCACCAGCGGAATCAGGCGCGCTTGATACCCCACCTGTTGATAACATACATGAAAGACGGAATCGCAATACTTTTCATACAGCTCCGCTAGTAGACGGTTTCGCGCCTCAGACATGCTGATGCCTCCTTTGTATCCTCCCTACTTGGTGACATCGTAAAGCGTCTTGCACATGGCATACATGCTTTTTATGCTCTCGTTGGTACAACGATCCAGCAGTTGCTCCAACAGATACCGTTCTTCGCACACGCACGTCAGTCGTTCATTCTTTGGAACATACTTTTCGTGGCAGCCCATCAGCAGATAATCCGGATCAGCCTTGGTAAGCGTTATAAACTGAATAAAGCGCGGAAAGCTGATCCTGTTTGCTCCTGTTTCCAGCGTGCCATAGTAATTGGTATCCATACCCATACGCTCGGCTAAGACTTTTTGCGTCATTCCACACTTATGCCGAACTTCTCGCATATGCTCGCCAATCACGCGATAATTGATCTCACGCTGAAGCCGTCTGTTTTCTTCACGGTAGTCCATATTTCTTGCCATGTTGACACCTCAGATTGCTTTACCATAAGCCATAGCTATTGATTCACATATTTAGCTTTGCCTTACGCCTTTATTTTATGAGATGCCTACTATGGATGGAACACAACTACATATATGATGCAATATCTATAACTATTGTTTTTGATTTCAAGACGAGAAAAATACCAAAATTGAGCTTTTTTCAGGTGCCTTTTTTGTTTTTTGCGCACCATATATAATGAAGGTTCAAAACGGATAGGAGGTTAAAAATGCGCACCAATGATGACAAAGAACAGTTTTTTGCAAAGGCTTACCATCGCTATGCTCGTAAGCTGGAACATATGTGCTTAAAATACGTCGGATACCAAGAGGAGTATAGAAGCATTGTTGATGAAAGCGTTCAAGAAACCTTTCTATGTGCTGTAGAAAATTACGATAATCTGAATGCAGTTGCACCATCGCATTTGGAGGGATGGCTCGTGCAAACCTGCTGGAATCGTTTTCGCACTGAACTCAAGAAATATCGCCACAGGAAAAATCGGCATGTTGTTTTCCCGGATAAAGGCGAGCCGTACTTGTCCCCCGAACAGCTTCAAAACATTTTGGAGCATTACTTTGAGAATCTGCACAACCAAGAAATCATAGATAAGCTTCTTCAAACTCTAAATGAGCGGGAACGTGATGCAGTGGACAGGTACTTTTTTCAAGGCCGCTCCTTCGAAGAAATGGCTAAGCAGGACGAAATCACGGTTGGAGCCGTCAAAAGCGTGTTGGCGCGGGCAAGAGCAAAGCTCAAAAAGGCCGCAAAGAAAAATTTTCAGAATTTCTTCTTTTTTTTCGTATCTTTTTTGCTTGTTAGGCGCTTTATGAAGTGAAGGGAGGGTATTAAATGGATAGCTTATGGGAACGCCACCAAATCCAAGCTATCAGGCAGGCTATCTCAGAGGGCAGGCTTGATGCCGAAAAGGTTCATCAGGCAATGCTTGATGAGATTTCTAAAGAACTGGACAAGTCCTTAGGGGAGGTGAATATGGATTATGTGAATGCTTGTGACAAGCTGCTTACGGAGCTCAACCACAGTAGGGCGGCTGCGGCTGAAAGCCACTATGCCAGCAATCTCACAGCCATTCGCAGAAGACTACGGTTCGCCAGCAGGCGCCGCATAACCGCTTATTCTTTTCGTTTTGGAATAGCCTGTTGTCTGGTCGTGATATTGGTTTTTGGTGGAACCTTATTCTCAAGGAAGAATTTTGAAGTTGTAGTTTCACCAAATGAGGAGCAGTTGATCATTCAGGGAGTAGATACAAACAGCCCTATTGAATCACGAGCGGATGCCATGCGTGCTGCCGGAATATACGATCCTGATGATTGGAGCGAAGCGTTATTCCTATATGGCAGTGTTCCCATGGCTCCAGCATGGCTGCCAGATGGTTTCGCGGCACATAGCTACAACGTTGATATCATCGAGGCGTATAAAGCAATAACCATTATATACCAAAACGAGGCTCGTGATAGTCTGGTGTTCTTAGAAAAAACATATCGACAAATGGAGGTAGCCAGACGTGAGATTGAACAGTACGGTTACGGGAACACAAACCTCCTTCAAAACGGTATGACGATATATATTGCGAGCAACTATGAATTAAGAACGGCAAATTGGTCGAAAGACAATGTGAACTGCACCTTCTATGGCGGCATCTCTGAAAGTGATCTTCTAAAATGCCTTGAATCAATTGAATTTGAAAAGGAGAAATGATGTATGTAACGAGCAGCTATGATTACCGTGGTTCTGGTATTGACAACTATCGCGCTGTGTCCCGCTCTTGCATATAACTCGCAGATCGACGCAAATCAATATTATGCTGAGGCATCTGTTGCGTTTAACAGCAGTGGAAAGGCCGTTTTCTCCGCCCTAACCGCCTTCCAGTTCAGTGAACTATCCGTCACCAGTTGTTCGCTTCAAGTGAAGGTGGGCGGCGTGTGGAGACATGATACAATGCTTACACCACCGGCATATGTAGCAAAAAATCGCTACACCTACACTGCGGAAAAGACATATGCGCTAAATTGTGCGCCCGGCAAGACCTATCGCTTCAAGGCCACCTTCGATGCCGATGGCCACACGATTACCAAATATTCCAACGAAGTAAAGTTCTAACTTTTCTCACCGGGCTGCCGCTCATCCCAAGCAGCAGCCCAAGACTCAAAGCACGTTGGCTGAGCGGACAAAAAGAATGTCCCCGCAAAACGAGCTTGGCCGCTGCCATCCTCGAAAGGATGGATGTTCTGCAAGGACATTCTTATTGTAGCATGTTCTCTCCGGCGTGTAAAGCAAAAGATTCTTTATGCAAAGGAGGCTTCTACATGGAAGAACTGGTACGAAAAATTTTAAGCAATTACCTGAGTTATGTTTCTGAAAAGGAAATGTATGAGCGTTGGTTACAGATGCGCGAAAACAAAGAGGCACGAGAGGCACTGGTAATGGTGGAAATGAAGGTGACCATGATTCAAAGCTGGTTCAACCTTCTCAACACAGATGAACGCTTTGTAATCGAAAAACACCTGCTGGAAGAACTGGAGTGGCCAAGGGTTGCCTTTACATTCACGGAAAAATGGAAGGGCGAGTTTTCCCGAACGGAGCGGACGTTGATTGGTTATCAGGCAAGCGGCTTGGCAAAAATTGTGGCTTTTGCCGAGCGTCATCATAAAATGGTGCTATCCATCTTTCCCGAGGCGCATGCTGAAAGGTTGCCGAACTGACTATTTAAGCCGCCCAAACGGGCGGCTGCTTTAGTACAGAAAAGCGTTGCGAGAAATCTTCGCGGTTTCTTCCGCAACTCTTCAATTTTCAAAAGCCATTTTCTCCCTTACAATATAGACAAGCCGAGAGGGAAGCTGAAAGCTCGGTGAGCACCACGACAAAGGAGAAGGGAGGAATTCCAAAGGTGAAGGTCGCGGCGTGAATGGGTCAATGCAGACGAGCTTGGCCGCTGCCATCCTCAAAGGGATGGATGTTCTGTAAGGCTTCATTGCACGTAACGAGGCGCTGAGATGCGTTTCTGAGGGTTCTTAGATACTGACACTACCAAACAAAAAAAGCTGCGCACGTTCAGCTGTATTAAGTGCGCCCAAAATGAAAGGAAAATTAAGATGAAAAACATGAAGAAAATCTTGGCTCTGGCTCTCGTTATCGTTTCTGTGCTTGCTATCTCTGTCCCGGCGCTGGCTGCCGCTTGGACTTGGCGCTACGGAACCGAAGTTGATCGGAATTCCGGTACCAATAATCAGGTCATGGCTGTGCAGCAAGATCTGAACAAGCACTTCGGTTACCAGCGCCTGGAGGTTGACGGCTACTTTGGCGACGACACAGAAAAAGCTGTTAAAGACTTTCAGAGAGCGAAGGGCCTTACTGCTGATGGCGTTGTCGGCCCCAAGACGATGGAAAAGCTTTATGAAGTATATCTCAAGTAAGCCCATAGTGTTCTGAGCAAAACAAGGGAAAGGGTTAGCGCCCTTTCCCTTGTTTTTGCAAATCGTTACATTCCAAAACGCTCGGACAGCGAAAGAAGTGTTGCATCCCATACCATCTTTACATCAAGACAGTTGCCGGTCTCGGCATCGATCTGCACAGTCATCATATAAGGAATATCGCCTGCTTCATAATGCCGTATGGATGCCGCTTCCCGCACTTTTTCATCATACGACCAGACATAGACAAACCAAAATGCCGGATGTTCAGGATCATCGGTTCGGTACGCTTCTCTGGTCGTGAAGAAGTCGAGCTTTTCCTGTGTCATTTGCGCTTGGCTCAAGATGACTGCATTTGCTTTTTCAAACGCCTCGTCTCTTGATAGATCATTGCGGCGTGGTAGCGCAAAAGGCTTTGATAGCAGGTAGAGCAGATCGCTGTTTCCATCTATTTGTTCTCCGGCGGCTTCCAACTGCTTTGCTTTGGGTTCCCATTCCTGCTTAAAACGATATAATCCTTCGATCGTCCAAAAGTCATCTTTCATCATGGTGTCATACCAATCATCTCGCCATGTTCTCGCATATGGCGCACTTGCCCATACGATCGTACCGTCAGGGTTTATTTCAATGGACAAAGGCCAGTCATTTCCGTCAAAATAGAAGTTCAGGCGCCAACGATTCCCAATGGTTCCCTGATCGTCAATAACACACTCTTGAAAATAGTTTTCGGCACGTCCGGATTGTAAGTACGCCTCTGTTAAGCCGTATGTCTGCTGATAATACTCAAATGCAATGCGAACAGCTTCTTCCTCTGAAAGATCATCTCCATCGGGAAGAATGTTTCTGGTATTGGTAACGTCATGATTATATTTTGCCTGCATTTCGCTATACCAAGCCTTATCTTCCAGCGACCATGTTCCAATGGATCCTTTGTCCTTTGCGATGATATCAACGGTGGTCAGTATACCATCTCGCGCGGGGTAGTAGCCATTGATGATTTCTGAAACCAGCTGTTCCTTTTCCTCGTCGTTTAGTTGATCGCCTTGCAATGACGCGACGAGCTCCGGTTCGAGCTGGATGCCTGCCTCGACCATCCAGTTTACCAATGCGATTTTGTCTGCAGTGCTCCAGTCTTGAATACGACCAATTTCGCTCTCTTTTTCAATGACCTTTTCATAATAAGCATTCAGCGTCATAGCCGCCAGCGCCGTCACAGCCGCCAGCGCTAACACGATTACCAGCACAAATCCTACAGATAGCTTCTTTTTCACCTTGATCGCTCCTCTCACGTGTCGGAGCACATCCCGATCAAAGTCGGGGCTGTTTTCCAGTCCGGGAAGGCAGGCGTCCATCACCCTGCGAATGTCGTTGTCCTGCGGTGCTTGATCAAACATGCGCTTGCCCTCCTTCCAATTCGCGGCGCAGCTTTTCCCGCGCCTTTTTCAGCCTTGTGGATATTGTTGAAGCGGCAACGCCCAAGGCTTCCGATATTTCCATTAGGTTCAGTCCCTGATAGTAATACAGCAGCACAACCTCTTTGTACTTATGTGGCAGGCTCATGACCGCTTCCATCAGCGCGCGATCCTCATCGCTGGCTGATTGGATGGGCAGGGTGTCGGCCGCGACGCTGCGATCTACAAAGCGAAACCACCTGTCCCGCTGTATGCTTCGGCATGTGTTGATGGCAATTCGTATCAGCCATGTTTTTTCGCTGCTGTCCCCACGAAACGTATCCAGCGCTTTGTAGGCTTTCACAAACGTTTCCTGAACGGCATCCTCGGCCAATGCCGCATCCTTCAAATACGCAACGCACATGCGCATCAGGTCATTTTTATACCGCGTCATCATTCGGCGCAGCGTTTCTTCCCGGACATTGTCAGGGCCCATGACAATCCCCATCGCCTGTCACCTCCTTCACTCTATTAGACACAAGATGAATGCTGTTTTTTCGATGCGTCTAAAAATTTTTTCCAGGATTTTTCCGTGAATTTTCTAAGAAGCTTCATCCTTGCTCAGCGCACGTCTTTAGAGGGAATGTGTAACACCTTTGCATCCTTATTTTGCCATCATTCTTTATCGCCGTCAAACGAGTATCGTAGCCTTTATGAAGCCTCACCCCGAAATAATGCTGGCGCATTTTCCTGGCATTTACGGAAGAAGGTATCCAAACCAACCCGTCATCCCGCAACTGAATCATCCTATTAGCCGCCCAAACGGGCGGCTGCTTTAGTACAGAAAAGCGTTGCGAGAAATCTTCGCGGTTTCTTCCGCAACTCTTCAATTTTCAAAAGCCATTTTCTCCCTTACAATATAGACAAGCCGAGAGGGAAGCTGAAAGCTCGGTGAGCACCACGACAAAGGAGAAGGGAGGAATTCCAAAGGTGAAGGTCGCGGCGTGAATGGGTCAATGCAGACGAGCTTGGCCGCTGCCATCCTCAAAGGGATGGATGTTCTGTAAGGCTTCATTGCACGTAACGAGGCGCTGAGATGCGCTTCTGGTGGTTCATAATTTCAACAAGAAAACAATGTAACACAAAAAACTAAGTAGCACTTAGCTGTATTAAGTGCGCCTAAAAATGAAAGGAAAATGAAAAGATGAAGAAACTTTTGGCTTTGGCTCTGATTATCGTATCTGTGCTAGCCATCGCCGCCCCGGCGTTGGCGTATGATCCCGATGGTTATGATGACTACCTCGGACCTGGAACCAGTTCGGTTTACAATCTTCGTGAGGGTCAGGTCAATCAACGAGTCCAGAACCTTCAGATCATGCTTATTTATGCTGGATATAATCCCGGTTCGACTGATGGTAATTTCGGCCCTCGAACAAAAGCGGCGGTGTGCGAGTTTCAAAAAGCCTATACCTTGACGCCAGATGGTATAGTTGGCGAGGATACTAAGGCAACGCTGTGGATGGCTCTCAGCTGCCAAGCGCCTCCGGGATGCGAGAAGGTCGACAAGGGTACTTGGTCTGATAGTCTACCTGATGAATGGTAAATTATTTTAAGCCAGTAGGAGGCGGGAGGAAACCCCTGCCTCCTCTTCTCATCACCGTGCATACCATTTGGGACACAGCGGTTCAATCGCATAAGTGCAGTTTGTGAAGTCGCTCGTACTGTGCCGGGAAATTACAATAACGTGCCAGTGCGACCTTTTCATCTTTTCCAACATTCGTTTCGTCCTGGCGATATAGAAGTATCCCAACTGGCATACCTTTGTGTGGCGAAAGTCTGAAGGGAAGTACTTATCGAATGCGAGAGAAAAAGCCAGAGAGACTTTTAATCATCTGGAAAGGAATGGAATCCGTTGGAATGCCGGAAAGGCCGCCTGGGGAAGAAGCAAAGTCCATTGCCGTTGTGCATAGCACAGGCAAACGCACCAACAACGCGAGTGAAAAGTGCTCAACGAACTGTTGCACAGATGGATAGACTATGAGTAAAAGCTTCACACCACACAAATTGAAGCGTCCTTGGCGTTAGGCACCGAAGTGCACCAAGGGGTTGTGTGGTCGATGCATCGTATTTTGGGCTTTTCTTCATTTCAAGTCTTAAAACGCTTTGTTTGCCATGGTTTTAGAAACAATACGGGGAGCGCCTCAAAATAATTTTGAGACGCTCCAAACCCACGGTAATGTTCATTACGATTTATCAATTTGGTTACGACATAGCCGTTACTCTGATCATCACTGTGGATATGATTTTCGTCCTCTCAATACAGTAGCAGATCGTATGCCGAATCCTCAAACAACCGATCCCAGTCGATGACATGCGTGGCGGCTATGCTGCCAGTATCAGCCTCCAACTCAATTTTGTAAAGCAGCACCGTTTCCATGTCCTCGAAGGACTTCGGAGAAAACAGAAACTTCCACAGGTGACGATTAGGGTCGGTTACGTCAAAGGAAGGATATACGATATATCGCTCTATGTCGGCATCGGAAAAACCATATCTCTCGGCCAAAGCTCGCTGGGCTATCCTGTAGGCTTCACTTTCCTGGATATGCTTCTCCTCTGGCAAGCCGTAGGCAAAGGTCGTGCTGTCGACAATCTCCTGAATGGGTTTTTCTGAAAACGAGGGATTGGCCAGCGCGTTAGGTTCTTTCCTTTCTAATGCGGCCAGTACCTGTGGGCGAATCTCCTTTGAATACTCTGCCCTCGTATCCATAGGCCATTGCCAAGGGAAATAGCAGCGCTCGCTTTCGGCATATTCGTGAAATCTACGAACGATCACGGGCGTCGCGTCATCCGGCTTCGTTTTCTCCTCCAGCGCCCATTCCTGCACGTGGGGCATGCCTATTTCTGTATCACCGATGACATGGCCGTTTTCGTCGACGGTGGCGAGGTAGTTGTGTAGAATCGTAGGCCCGTCCGTGCCATACTCGTAGTACAGAAAGCTGACGTTCCATCGGCGGTAATTGGGCCTGGGTCCCTCGTCGAAAAGCTCGCTGTTTGTGACGTACAAATTTGCATCCGGCATAAAGCGATCGAGCGCATCCTCAGCCAAATCGTAGGCGTTGATGATCGCTTCCCTAGCGATCGCTACCGCCTCCTTTTCCGGCAGGTCATCCTCATTGGGAAGGACGAGTGTGTCCGGATCCTCGCGACCGAACATATTCGTCACCTGCTGATACCATACCCGCTCCTTCAGCGTCCACGTGCTGGGCTTGCCCAAAATCACGTTCGTCAAGCTTTCCCAGCGGATAGCTCGCACACCATCCTTGCTTACGAAAGGATTGCTGTCTCCGCCCAAAAACCGCAGCATGATCTGGTCGGCAAGGGCGTGTCGGTTTTCCTCCGACATGGAGGCTTCAAGGAACTGGGCTGTGGCACTGGATTCACGGATATGCCCCATGTCCACCAATGCACGGATCAGTTTCTCCTTTTGAGCAATGGGCCAGTCCTCATAGAAACCGATACTTTCTTCAAGCATGCGAACCTCCTTGGCGTATTCCTCCCAAGTAAGAGATGTCGCGCCAACGTTTGCGTAGGCAGGCACTAGAAACAAAACCAGCGCGAAACACGCAAGCAGCGAACTAACCAACCTCCCCATGTACAAATTTCTTACACAATAATCTGTTTGCTTTTGGATATTCACAAAAATACCTCCTTCAACTTTTAATACCTCCGTTTTGGATTCAATACAGTAACTGTAATATAACGATGCTCTTGACGTAATTTAGTTTTAGTTCAATTTGCATTTCATTTTACTACCTAGAGCCTGAAACGCGAATCCCTTCATTTTATCATATCTCCTGCTCTTGAATTGCCCCAAAGTTATTCCCAGCTGCTTAACATATCTGGGAATTCATCCGCATAGGTGAAACTATGCTAGAAAACGCTCTTTCACGACGGGGCATCATAATTGGTAATGTGAAACTGGAATCAGCTTTCATCTTCGCCTCCTTCACTTTGTTAGACGCATGTTTGATACGGTTATTTCAATGGCGAAAAAGTATTTCTAAGATTTTTTCATGATTCTTCCGAAAATCTTCACTCTCTGCTCAATGAATATTCCCTTGTTTTTGCAAATCGTTACATTCCAAAACGCTCGGACAGCGAAAGAAGTGTTGCATCCCATACCATCTTTACATCAAGACAGTTGCCGGTCTCGGCATCAATCTGCACAGTCATCATATAAGGAATATCGCCTGCTTCATAATGCCGAATGATTAGACGAGATAGCTTTCTCAAAATCCATATGTTGAGCAAATTTCTTCGTGATTTTTTCGTGGATTCTTCATGAGGGAATTTTCCAAATGTCATTATAACGTTGAGACAATACCATTTTGCGATTTTTTAACCAAACAGTCAAGGATGCGGAGAGCCTGTTGAAATCTTCGCGGATTCTTCGTGAAATCTTCAATGTTCAAATGCTCCCATCTGTTGTACACTAAAACCAAGCCAAAGGAAGCAAGGCGAACTGGTGACCCACCCGACAGACACGAAGGAGGGCGATGCCTATGGGCTGATTCAGAGGGTGAACGCACAGCGCAGACGGGCTTGGCCGCTGCCATCCTCCAAGGGATGGATGTTCTGCAAGGTGACGTTCCCCAATCCCTGATTAGACGGGCAACCATATATCCACAAAAATTTCCGGTGCAAGCACCGGCGTGTTTCCTATACCCAAAAACATAAAAGGAGATTATGAAGATGAAAAAGATCGCTTGTTTGCTGTGCGCAATTTTATTCCTTTTCGGTTCCATGCCTTTCTGCCTCGCAGATAGTGATGCGCCTGATGCGTATGATGAGGAAGTATCCATCCCCGACTTCTGCGATGAGGGCTTCGAGGAAGAATCCAGCCTGATGTACATCAGCGGCAGACCTTATGTGCGGCTCCGGCAGACTGATTCCATCGACCTGCCTTATGTAGACAAAATGCCCTACGGCTCCATGGTGACGGTTGTGGCCACGCAGATCAATGAAGCGGGAGAGGAATGGAGCCTTGTGATCTATAACGAAAAATACGGCTATTGCATGACCAAATATCTCTCCTATGAAATCGACACACCCGCCAGCGAAGCCTGCCCGACAACCATGGAGGAGGCGTTTGGAACGACGCTGCTTCAACGGGGCAACAGCTCGCCCAGCTATGTGGTGAAGAACTTGCAGCTCTGCCTCATGGAAGGCGGCTTCCTCACCGACGAAAAGGGCGCAGACGGCTATTTTGGCAAAAACACCTACAAGGCCCTATGCGCTTTTCAGAAGTCCCAAGGGCTTGACCCGGCAGGCCGCGCCGGAAAGACCACCAAAACCTGCTTGTGGTACATGTACGCGGATTTCCTGACGGAAAACGGCGTGATGCAGTGACGATAAGAAAAGGCAGGAGGATCGCTTTGATGAAGGCATTTGTGCAAAAGGTGATTGAGGACTACCCGCGCTATCTCCAAGAGGAAGCCACGTTTGAACGTCATCTGGAAACGCGGGAAAACAGCGATATGCGGGACGCGCTGACCATGCTGAAGATCAGGCTGGGCATTGTGGAAAGCTGGTTTGCTCTGCTGGACGCGGATGAGCGGTTCGCGTTCAGGCAGACGCTGCAAACCGATCTGAACGACACACCGGCTCGCCGTGCGGCAGCCATGATGTGGATATGGCGGCTCATCAAGGCGGGAGAAACGCCGTGGGTGCTTCGGGAGCAAGCCATGGAAAAGATCGCGGCATTCGCCTTGGCGCACAAGGAAATGATGGAGGCCGCGTTTGGCGGTGACTGATGGTCATACAACACAGAAGGGAGTGTTTCCCATGATGAATGAAGCCGAGAAAAACGTCTACCGCCTGCTGCGCAGCTGGCGCAGGCTCCATGTTGAAAAGGAGCTTTTTGAATCAAGGTACGATCTATCCCATGCCCAAAAGGATGAACGCATGGAGCAGCTCAGCCGGGTGCTGGCGATGCTGGAAGCATGGATGCGGCTATTGACCGCTGACAAGCGGTATGTCATCAAGCGGCATCTGGTGGACGAGATGGATTGGAGCAGCATCGTGTATGAATACAATACCAAGCTGCTTCGATCCGAAGGCAGAAGCCGCTCATCGCTACGCAGGATGCAGAGCCACGCAATCGGGAAGATAGCACGGTACGCCGAGGTGCGGGGAGCTTGGGAGAAAGTTACGCCTGCGGTGCTGGCGGGGTTGAGGGCGTAGGTGGATGATGAAATAGCGACCCACTTCCCGCTAATCCTAAGATGGCGCGGGGTTTGGAGCCAATTTGGTTATCAACACCTGTTGATTAATTTTGCAAGCAGGGCATTCCTTATAAGGAATCTCAAAAATAACCCGGTTCTGCGTCATGCCGAACGCAAGCTTTTTCTCCCTGCAGATGCCTTGTCTTATGTACTTTCAGCATAGCTGATTCCTCTTTGCTCGTGTGCATTTTTCGGGTAGATTCAGGGCTTTTCTAAGAGGCCTGTTTTTAGGAAACGGAAATGGGAATATGTGTGGCAAAGCGAAGGCGCCTTTCTTCAAAAAATACTTCGCCAATCTGATTTGCGCATGAGGGAGCTGCATCCATAACTGGAGAGTATGGGGCTTTTTTCGTTATGAATGATTCATGGTAAAAAATCAAACATTGTTTCGGTACAATCCATAGGCAACAGCAGCCACACAAAAAAGAACCCAGCTGTGGTAAAGTAGAAGTGTCAACAACCAGCCCACCATAGAGGCGTTCTCCATGGACAAGATAACACAGGAATCCCGCTTTCGCCAACGGGTGCTGAAATACGCGGCAGAGCGCGGAGTTGCCGCATCAGCGAACCGGCACAGGCTAAACCGAAAGACCGTGCACAAATGGAAAAACGGTATGATGGGACGCTGGAAAGCCTGAAGGACCGAGCACGCACACCGCGTCATTCACCCGGGAAACAGACAGCACAAGAGCAGAAACTGGTCCAGCAATACGCGCGAAAGTGTCGAGGCAACCTGCTGTTGGGGTATGAAAAAGCCTGCGCACACGGATACAGGAGAAGCTACGACCGCTTCAAGCGAACGGCGGCAGGTTTGTGCGGGACGAGAAGAAGAAGCGGAAGCTGCGAAAGAACAAGCCCTATCAGCCGGCCGCGTACCCCGGGCAAAAGGTTCAGATGGACGTAAAGATTGTGCCCGGCTATTGCGTAGTAAACGGCGAGAAATACTACCAGTTCACAGCAAAGGACGAATGCACACGCTGGGCATACCAGAAAATGTACACGGAGCACAGCTCCGTCAGCGCCAAAGACTTTCTGAAACGGCTTGTCAAAGCGGCGCCGTTTCTGATTCGGATGTTCCAGATAGACAACGGTGTGGGGTTTCCCAACGCGCTTCCGGTCATCAAGTCCAGGCACAAAACCCTGTTTGAGGAGGCATTGATCGAGATGGGGATAGCGTATCATCGGATTCGGATTTCCACACCGCGTCACAACGGCAAGGTGGAACGGCCGCACGGACCGATGAACAGCGCTTCTACAAACACATACGCATGTACAGCCTGGCAGACAGCCGCAGGCAGATGGTGTTCTACCAGAGAGCGTCAAACGATCACATCATGACGTGTCTTGGCATGAGGTCGTCCAATCAGCTGCTTGAGCTGTATCTCGGCGTGATGTAGCGGCCAGAGCAGTCCGGCCCGCTGTGCCGGACTGCCGCATCCCATGCTCTCCCGTCTTGCTTCAGTCAAGGTCGGGTCGTATTTGCTCCGCAAATCTCTACCCTTCCCTCGACTTTCTCTCCGGTGTTGATGGGTTACCTATGGTTGACACTCCTACAATGCTTTATGGCAAAAAATCAAACATGATATTGACAGACTGAGACAATAAAAATATACTATATATATACTGGATATAGAGAAAGGACAATAACAGATGCCTATTTCATTTACAAATAAGGAACAGGCTGTTTTGAACCAGCTGTTAACCGCGGAGACATCCCTCACGGCATCGGAGATCGTTGCACGAAGCGAATCGCTCAACAGCAATACCGTGCAAAGCGTCGTACGTTCCCTGCTGAAACGGGGTTATATCGAGGTTGCGCAAATTGTCTACAGCGGCAAGGTATTGTGCCGCAGCTACCGGCCTACGGAAAAGGCAAAGAATGCTGCCTTTGAGGACCTCTCAGCGCGATTTCGCTTCCTGCGCAAAAACATGCCCGCTCCTAAAATCTTTGCGGGGCTGATTGACAGCGAAGAGGACCAGCAGGCGGTTATCGAGGAGCTGGAGGCAATGCTCGCACAGAAAAGGGAGCTATTGACCAGGGAGGGAAAATAGATGACCTTTTCGCTTTCCACGATATGTACCCATGTTGTGCTGTGCGGTGTGCTGCTGGTGCTGATGAGCGCACTTACATATGCTGCGCCATGCCTTGACAAACCAGGTCGCATCTGGGTGATGACCGGCTGCGTGCTGCTGGCCGTTCGCATGCTGCTGCCCTTTGAGTGGAAAGTCACAAAAACGATTTACATATCTCGGATATATCCTGAGATAACTTGCTTTTTCAATCAGACGATTCAACTTCCTTATTTGCCCGCTTTCCCGTTATATATGGTTTTGTTATGCTTCGTGGCAGCAATTTCAACGGTGCGGCTGGCCGGTCTGGCATTGACCCAGTACCGGTATAGGCGCTACCTGCGTTCGCTGCCGGTTACAGAGGCGTTTACCATCGTCAATCGTTTGGGCCGGACCAAAAAGGTTCGCTGCGTTACGGACCCGCATGCTTCCAATGCCTTGGCCATTGGTTTGTTCAAGCCGCAGATTGTGTTGCCGGCGCTTTCTTTTACCGAGCAGGAGCGGAGCTTGGTCCTAAGGCACGAGCTGGCTCATATTGCTTCCGGGGATATAGCGCTTAAGCTGTTTGTGGAAATTATATCCTCGGTTTACTGGTGGATTCCTTTCATCGGTGCGCTGAGCAGACAGACCAATGCGGCGCTTGAACTGCGTGCGGACGATCTGGTGACGAAGGAACTGGATGAAAGCCAGCGGCTTGCATATCTGTCATGCCTGCTGAAGGTCGCCAAGTGCGGCAGGCGAACCCCCTCCCCGTTTGCGGTAGGCCTTATGACCGGCAAGGAGGGTTCGCTTAAGGCAAGGTTCCGGTATGTTCTCGAACGCCCCAGAACCAGTCCGCTTTTCCATGCCGTTGCGCTGCTGTGCATTGTCATGATGGCGTTATCCTTCTTTGTTGTGTTTGAGCCTTATCACATTCCGGACGATGTCCGGGCTGAAACCTTTTCACCAAAGGATGAAGGCGCCTATCTGGTGCTGCGGGAAGATGGGGGATATGATTTGTATATACAAGAAACACACATGGGCGTATTGACAAATGTCCCGGAAGACTTTCAAGGATTGCCCGTTAAGAATTTAGAATAAGGAGGAGAGACCATGAAACTGAAGCTACTCGCTGTTTCCCTGCTTGTCGTGGCCAGCTGGGCGGGCAGCCTGTGGAGCGAAGGCTGGCTGCCGCCTTCGATGCTCGTACCTGCCGCAAAAGCCGAAGAAACGCCCATTCTTATGCGTGCACCCGCACTGGAATGGCGCTACAAATTCATAGACGGTAAGTTGTACCGGCGGCTCTATAACTGCTCAACACAGGAATGGGTTGGGGACTGGGAGCTGGTTGAATAAAGACTTCTCACATATGGCCCGAAAGAATGCGGTAAAACAGCATACGTGTTGATGATAAAAGTGAATAAGCGGATAGAAATCTAATCGTAAAAGCGCGCGTCAGGTCCATCCCAAAACGCTTGTTCGTGATTGCCGTTTTTTCTTGAACAAAAGACAAAACATCGGCTTGATGGGGGTAGACACATGAAAAACAGGCTCGTTGCGATCGTGCTGACCGTGATTCTCGTCTTGAACAACGGAGCAGCTCTTGCCCACCCGACTCATGGCTCCACTGCGCCGGAGGTGCACACCGTCCACTTCGGGGTGATGGAGGGGGACGAACAGCTGCTGCCGCTGGAACGGCAGGGCACAAGCCTGGTCGGACAGGGCGGCGACTTCGTCAATGCCCAGGGCGAAGTCAATACCCGCATCGAAGGCGTGTATTATCAGGACAGTACCCTTGTGTCTGCCAGCCGGGGAGATACCAGTTTCAGCCTGTCGCCGCTGATGCTGGAGGAATACTTTCTGGCTACGCCTGAGCCTACGCCGACTCCTACCCCTACGCCCAGCCCGACTCCTACGATGACGCCCACCCCCTCGCCTACGCCTACTGCATCCGCCACGCCATCGCTGACGCCGGAACCGACAGCCATGCCGTCCGCCTCGCCTGCTCCGTCCGAAGAGCCGGAGCCATCCGCTACGGCATCCGTGACACCGTCAACTCCGTCTCCTGCGCCGGTAGATCCTTCTACGCCTTCCGCAAGTCCTGAAGCTACGGAAACACTCATACCATCCGTGACCCCTGCTCCTTCCTCCACCGTAGAGCCTTCACCGTCTCCGGATGTTTCGGCGGAACCATCGACTGCGCCTGGGCCATCGGCGGAACCCTCTGTTCCTACTCCCGAGCCTGATCCTGACTCAGGCCAAGAATCCACTCCGAAACCCGCGCCAGAAATCACGGCTGCTCCCGTAGAAGAGCCTGTTTCCCAGCCTTCCGCCATACCGGACGACACGCCGCAGCCCGATCCTGAACCCGCGCCGCAGCCGGAGGTCCCCGCTGAACCGCAGTCACCTGAACCAGAAAACCCGCAGGAAGCCCCGGAAACGATTGGAGCAAAGCTGCTCCATTGGGCCTTTGGCATTGCGATTGCCGCAGCGGAGGAACAGCAGCCACCCACACTACAGGAGGCGTTGGAACCTCCCGCCGTGGAGGAACCGGAAAATGCCGAGCCGCCTGCCGCTGACCCGCCTCCACTGGATGAGCTGCCTGCCGAAAACCCGCCGGCAGCCGAACCCCCGCAGGATCAGCCAGCCGCTGAAAACCCGACTGCCGAACCTACCGCCGAGCCTGCGCAGGAACCGCCGCCCTCCGAAATTTCGCCGGCTGACCCAACCGCAGAACCCCCGCAGGAATCGCCTGTGGTTCCGGCTGAAACGCCCGGCGCATCCTCTCAGCCGCCCACAGGGGCCACAACGGAACCGCTTCCTGCCGCCACGGAAACGCCTTCTGCGCCGCTAACGGAGCCCTCCCCAAGCCCCTGCGCAACCCAGCAGCCGACGCCGGAACCCCGAATCCGCCCGGAGAGCATTCCGGCGCAGCCCATCAGCCAAATGCGCAGCGCAAACGGCGGCGCAAGCTCCGTGGCGTTCCCCGGCCTGTTTGACGAAGTGACGGATGTCCATCTGACGGCCTTTACCACGGGCTTTAAGGAAGACATCGTCGTAAGCGCCTTCACGGGCAACCATGTCTATGCCTACGAATTGCATACCAGCGGCCTGACCGCCTCCCTCAGCGGACAGGAGATTTTGCTCTGCGATGCCCAGGGAAATATGCTGGCCAAACTGGAAGCGCCCAACATGACGGACGCCTCCGGCCGCTACAGCACGAACATCGCGGTGTCCATCAGCGGCGGCGGCGGAAGCTACCGGTTGACCTATACGCCGGATGCGGAATGGATGGCGCAGGCCGCCTATCCCGTCGTTATCGATCCCAGCGGACATTACTATAACGATCTGGCGACCGGCATCGGAGACGTCTATGTTTCCGCCTCCCAGCCGGACCGGCATTTTGACCATACCGTGCCACAAGGATCAGCCCAGAGGGATCATGACCGTGAGGGGACAAACCTATATGCGGGCAACGGGTACATCGCCTATGTCATACCCGCCCTGATTGATGGAGACGATATCCTTTCGGAAGATCCGGCCAGCTTTGATAGCAAATCGGAGCCGTTTTATACCAAGAACGGCATCATGATTCTCAACGCCCAATGGAAAGTCTACGTCCACGAGGGCGGCGGTACCTTCCAGGTGAGCCTTGTCACCAGCCGCTGGAACACGCCCACCATCACCTACAATACCCGGCCCTCCCTTTCCAGCGAGATCACCCAGACCATCACGCTGCATACGGGCTGGAACACCGTAGACCTTACGCGCATCTTTTCCGCCTGGTTCAACACCTCGGACCAGAAAGAAAACTTTGGCTTTGCCATTACCAGCGATACGTCGTGGGCGCGCATCTGTTCCTCCGACGTGCTTCCGCGCGCGGACCGCATGTCCTTCTCGGCCGATTACACCGATGATTTGCCCGCGCCCACCGTTACGGCGACCGCCTACGGCTATGGCGTCAATTCGGAGAGTGGCTATATCGACCTGTCCTGGAACGCGGTGCCACTGGCCGCCGGCTACCGCCTGGGCATCTATAACGGAAGCGAATATCAGTATCTGGATATCGGCAACGTCACCTCCTATTCAACCCGGGGCAAGGCGCTCTGGCCGACCGATGCGGAGATGGCCGCCGGAAACTACACCATCCACTGGAACGGCGGAGGGCAGGAGCTGCCCAATATTCCGCGCACGGACCAGTCGGACCTGAACTATTATTTTACCGTTCAGCCCGCCAACGCCTATGGGCAAACCGGCTCTACCTTCGGCAGGGCCAATGCCGTCCTGCCCGATACCACGCCGCCCAACAAGCCCGTCACGGTGAGCGTAAGCCCCGTGGACTGGACCAGCGCCAGCGCACACACGGTCACATGGGCGGGCGTTACGGACCTGCCCACCCATGCCTCCACGCTGGGGGTAGGCGGCCAGATCCAATATGCGGTCAATCCATCGTCCGTCCAAGACCCCGCGGCGTGGAACTGGCAGAGCACGAGCAGCAACAGCGCCAACGGCTCCTTCACGCTCCAGACGGGCGCGCTTGCGGACGGCACGCATACGGTCTATATCCGCGGCGTGGACGCAAACGGCAACTATGGCGCGCCTGCCGGAGCGCAGTTCAAGGTGGACCGCACCCCGCCGGCGGCTCCGCAGGTCACAATCCTGCCTGACAGCTGGACCAAAGAGGCAACCGCCAGCCTGACCTGGACCGGCATCGCGGACCTGAACGACCTGCTGCGCGTGGAGTACGCCGCGGATGGCGGCACCTATACCGATACAAAGCTGACGGACAAAACCTTCTCCGGATTTGAAATCGATATCTCCGCGCTTGCGGACGGCGAGCATACCGTCGCGGTGCGGGGCGTGGATATCGCGGGCAATGTGGGCGCGGAAGGAAGAGCCACCCTGTTCATTGACCGCAGCGCGCCTACGGTGGAGACGGTGACGCTGGAACCATCCGTCTGGGCCGATACGGAGCAGGTGAAACTCTTGTGGGAAGGCGCTGCCGACCCCTATAGCGGCCTTGCGGCCATGAGCTATGCGGTGGATCAGGGTGTGGAGACGCCGCTGCCTGCTGCCGGAAGCGGCGAGCAAACCATCGACGTTTCCACGCTCCCGGACGGCGAGCATACCGTGACGCTGTATCTGGCGGACGCGCTGGAAAACAGGGCGTCCCAGGCGCTGACCTTTCTCATTGACCGGACCGCGCCGGAGGCGGCGGTGCTGTCTCCGCAGGATGGCGCGGTCGTCACCGGTGTACTGGATATCTGGGGCACGGCGGCGGATCTGTCCCTCAAGGACTGGACGCTGACTGCCGTGGGTTCCTCCGGAAAGACCGTTACCGTGAGGGAGGACAGCGTAGGAAAGAGCGCTGAACAGCTCGGCGTTCTGGACACGGGCGAATTTGCGGACGGCGAAACCATCGAGATCGTCCTGACCGTAAACGATCAGGCGGGCCATACCAGCACCGCCCGCGGCGTGTACATCAAGGCCGACCACAGCACAAGGCCCCTCACGGGCGAAATCACCATTACCGCGCCCACGCAGGGCGAGGTCGTCACCACCGCCTACAAGGAAGCTTCCTATACCACGGACTACGCCGGTTATGAGGACGATAACCGGTATATCCTTGACGGCCAGCCCGCCGGCGTGGCCTCGCATCTGAAATTCCCGCTCCATCCCATCCTGTATCCCGAAGGCTCCCTGCACAGCCTGTCGGTGATCTCCGAGGATCGCGGCGGCGTGGTGCATTATACCCCCGGAATGGCCACCGTGCTGATTCTCAGCGATATCTGGAAGGACGAGAGCAAAATTGCATCAGCGGACGGACTGACACTGTCCCAGATGGGCGCAGAGGTCACGGGCGGCTCCGGCACGCTGGTTTCCAAGCCGTTTTCCGCTCCCAGACCGGTGCTGGCCATTCGCCTGCATACGGTGGAAAGCCTGGCACCCGGCGGGTCCATCTCGTATGAATACAGCGTGGACGGCGGCGCAAGCTGGCATGGCATCCGCGAGGGATATGACGTCTATTTCGATGTGCCTCAGACCTCCGTCGCGGTGCGGGCCAGCCTGCGCGGCAGCGGTACCACGCTGCACGGCCTGGATATAACGGGCGTGTATGAAATGAATCCGCTGCGCTTTCAGGTGCGGCTGCTCAGGCCCGTGACGGCATTTGGCCTCACCGGAGGCGAATATACCGTCGCCCTGCCCACGGTGACAACCGACAGCGCGACCGCGCTCACCACCCAGCGGCTGTATGTGGATGGCGTATGGAACAGCAACAGCTTCACCGCCGACCTTCTGCCCTTTGAGGATGACAGCGTGCATACTGTTACGGCGCTCGGCCTGGACGGCGAAGGCCGCCTCCATGCCAGCGGCGCGTCGGCGTCCATTCTGCTGCGTACGACGCTGAACGCCACAGACCTGTACGAAACCGGCAGGCTGGAACTGCCCGGCGATACGTATGCCATACGCTTTGAAACCCTCTGCCTCAATCTTAGGGGCAACACCGTTGAAAGCGGGCGGTATGCCTATTCCTATGACGGCGCCACCTGGACGGACTGCGCGCCGGGCGGCTATGTGCTTTTGCCGCGGGCGACGCGCTCGCTGTACCTGCGCGCCACGCTGCCCGCAGGGGTCACGCTGCGCGCCCTGCATCTGGAAGGCGTAACGGCACAGGGGATCGGCCTGTCCACCCGCCTGATCAAAGCGCCCTATAATGTGCAGGCGGCCGACTGGGGCGGCTATTACGAAAATGAAAAGCTGCGCCGCTATGTGCTTACCTGGAGCGATCCCAACCGCGACGACCCCACCTGCGCCAACGAGGTCTGGTTCGACATCTACCGAAACGGGGAGAAAATCGCTTCCACGCGGCAAACGCGGCATGAGGATTTCGACTATCAGGAAAACGCCGTGTACCATGTGCGCGCGCGGCGCGAGTACAGCGCGCCGGGGGACGGGCTTGCGCATATCCTGACGCGTGCAAGCGGCCGTGTGCGCGCCGCTGTCACGGTCATTCCCGCGGAGGAGCGCATTGAGGGCGTCGTCCATAATGTGGCGGACTTCACGCAGTCCGAATACCTCAACGACCTGTACGGCGGCAACTATACCTTCTCCACGGAGGCCAATCCGCCCAGCGTGTCCTTTGCGCTGGATGAAAGCCTGCTGGGACCGCACCGCTTCTGCTCGCTTGGCTTTGAACCGGTGAACTTCAACACCGGCAACTTCTTCCTTCAGACCGCCGACTTCAGCCTGCCGGATCTGGGAACAAGCGCGCTGGAGATCGTGCGCACCTATAACACGCAGTCCAGCGAAAGCGACGGGCCCTTTGGCGCAAAGTGGGCCACGGAATACAGCCAGCACCTGCGCCTGTTTAACGACGGCAGCGTGGGCTACCGCCGCGCGGATGGCAGCGAAATCATCTTCTATCATCAGCCGGACGGAACGTTCGTCAGCAACAGCACGGAATACGAGACACTTTCCTACGACCTTGCGCATACTGAGTACCGCATCACGCTGACGGACGGCACGATGTACGCCTTTGCCTCCGGCGGCCTGCTCAAGCGCATCGAGCGGGACGGCGGCCAGCACCAGACGCACCTGATGCGGGATGAAGACGGGCTTCTGATCAAGATTCTGTCGCCCAGCCAGGAAGAGCTGCTGGTGGAGATGGATGAAAACGGGCATATCGTAAAGCTCACCCTGCCGGGCGGCGGCGAGCTGAACTACCGCTACAGCGGCAACAACCTGGTCTCCTTCACCGATCAAAACGGCGCGGAAACCCGGTATCAGTACGACAGCAAGGGCCGCATGACGGCCTGGTATGACGCCAACGGCAAGCGTCAGGTGCTCAACCGCTATGACAGTCAGGACCGCGTGACCGCCCAGACGGACGCCGCCGGCGGAAGCTACCGGATGGAATACGCCGACGGCCATACCGTGACGACCGACGCGGAGGGCAATACCGTCACCTATTACTATGACGAACGCAAGCGCACCACCAGAATTGTGGATGCGCTGGGCGGGGAGACGGCGTTTACCTACGGGGAAAACGGCGAAATCGTGAGTGAAACGGACCCGATGGGGAACGTCACCACCTACGCCTATAACGCGGCGGGCGATCTGACCGCCACCGTATTGCCAAACGGCGGGAGCATCCTGCGGGAGTACGATGCCAACCACAACCTGACCCGCCTCCAGGACCTCAACGGAGGGGTTACCACCTATGCGTATGACGAAAACGGCAACCTGACCGCCGAAACCGCGCCCGACGGCGGCGTGACCCGCTATGCCTATGACCACAAGGGCCGCATGGTGGAAAAGACCGACGCGCTGGGCGGCGTGACGCGCTATGAATACGTCAACGGGCAGCTGGTCAAAACCATCGACCCGCTGGGGAACGAAACCGGCTATGCGTATGACGCAAGCGGGAATATGACCGCCCTGACGGATGCGCTGGGCCATGTGACGCTGCTGGCATACGACGCGAAGGGCAACCTGCTGCGCCAGACGTTTGCGGATGGAACGGCAGTCAGCTATACGTATGACGGCCTGGGCAACCGCACGTCCATGACCGATCCCCTGGGCAACGTGACCCGCTACAAATACGATGCCATGGGCCGCCTGACCGAGACGGTCCTCCCCGACAAAAGCACGCAGAAGACGGCCTATACTCGGAACGGGCAGGTCAGCCGCACAACAGATGCCCTGGGCAGCCGCACCACCTATACCTACGACCAAAACGGCAACCAGCTCACCGTGACCGATCCGCAGGGCAATGTCACCACCCGCGCCTATGATCCGGCGGGCAACCTGCTCACCGAGACCAACGCCCTGGGCGGCGTGACCGAATACACCTATGACGCGCTGGGCTTGCCGCTGACGGTCACCGACCCCGCAGGGATTGCGCAGTCCATGGCTTATGACCTGGCGGGCAACCTGACGCGGCGCAGCCTGCCGGGCGGCGGGGAGATCCGTGTGGAATACGACCGCATGGGCCGCCCCGTGCGGCAGGTGAACGCGCTGGGCGGCGTAACAGAGCTGGCATACGACCTGCTGGGCCGCCTGATTCGCGTGACGGACCCCGTGGGCGCACAGACCGCCTATACCTACGACGCATGCGGCAACCTGCTCACCGCAACGGACGCGCTGGGCAATGTAACCGCCTGGGCCTACGACGCACTGGGCCGCGTGGTTTCCGAAACCACGCCGGACGGAGCGGTCACCCGCTACGCTTATGACAGCGTGGGAAGCCTCGTCTATACGCTGGACGCATACGGAGGCATGACGCGGTACGGCTACGATGAAAACGGCAACCTGACCGGCTTGACGGACGCGTTGGGTCAGACCGTTGCGCTGGGCTATGACAAAAACGGCAGGGCCACCACGGCCGTGCAGAAAAACGGCGGCGTGCTGGCAACCGGCTATGACCGCGCGGGACGCGTCACATCGGAAACCGACGCCAACGGGCATACCACCGCCTATCGCTATGACAAAAACGGGCTTGTCACGCAAATCACCGACGCGCAGGGCCAGAAGGCGCAGTTTGCCTATGACGCGCTGGGGAACGTGACCAAAATTACCGCGCCCGGAAAGGCCGTAACGCTCTACGAGTATGACGGCGCGGGGCGGGCACTGAGCATGACCGACCCCGAGGGCTGCGTCACGGCCTACGGCTATAACGAGGCGGGACAGATCGCCTGGTCGTCGGTAAACGGGAACGCGACGCAGTACGAATACGACGCGGCGGGGAACGTGACGGCGGTCACGGACGCGGAAGGGCGCCGGGTGACGTTTGCCTACGACCTCGCGGGCAGGATGACGGAGACCGTCTACCCCGACGGAAGCAAAGACACCACGGAATACGACCTACTTGGCCGGGTGGTGAAAACCACGCCGCGCACGGGGCTTGCGACTGCATACGAATATGACGCCATGGGCAATGTGCTCAGCGTCACGCAGGGGGACCGGGTGACGCGGTACGAATACGACCTGCTGGGGCGGCTGGTGAAGCAGACCGCGCCGGATGGGGCGGAAACCGCGTATGCCTACGACGCGCTGGGCAACCTGACGGGCGAGACGGACCCGCTGGGGAACGAGACGCGGTTTGCGTACACGGCGGAAAGCCTGCTGGAGAAGGTGACCTATGCCAACGGCGCGGAGCAGCGCCTGACCTACGACCTGGCGGGCAACGTGATTGCGGAGACGGACGCGGAAGGCAACACGAAGCAGTACCAGTACGACAGGGTGAACCGGCTGACCGGGGTGACGGACGAGCTGGGGAACAAAACGGCCTATGCGTATGACGCACAGGACAACATCGTCAAGGTGACGGACGCGCTGAAACACGTAACGCGCTACACCTACGATCAAAACGGCAACCTGCTCACCGAGACCGACGCGCTGGGCAACAGGGTGACGTATGCCTATACGCCGGAGGGATGGCTGGAAAGCGTCACCAAGGCGGACGGGACCGTGCTCACCTTTGCGTACGACAGGACCGGCAGCCTGCTCATCCAGAACGTGGGCGACGGGCAGACGGTAGAAAGCAGCTATAATGACGTCGGCAAAGTCACGGAGGTCTCCGGGGCCGAAGGAAGCATAACGTATCAATACGATGAACGCGGCTATCTCCTTTCCGTTGAAAACGTGAACGGGGATGTGGTAAGCTATACCTACGACGAGTACGGAAACAGGACCTCGATGACGTACCCCGACGGGCGCGTGGTATCCTACACCTACGACCGGATGAACCGCATGACCGGCGTGACGGGGCTGGATGGCGAGGTGACCACCTATACCTACGACGCGGCGGGGCGCAGGACGGAAACGTCCGGCAGCACCTTGACAACTTCATACCGCTATGACAGCGTGGGGAATCTGGTGGAACAGGTCACGCACGGGGAAAGCGAGATCGCGTTCAGCTACGCCTATGACAGGAACGGGTACATCACGGGCGAGATCCGGCGGGAGAACGGCACGACCGTGGCCAGCAGCTATGCCTACGACGCGGCGGGACAGCTGACGGAATTCCTGCAAACGACGGGGTATGGCGAGCGCTACGCCTACGACAAGGCCGGGAACATGACGGAAAAGGTCCTGACCGGCACGGACGGGGCGGAGACCACGCTGGCGATGAAGTACAACAAGGGCAACCAGCTCACCGGCATGGCGAACGGCCGGGACAAAATCGCCTACAAGTACGACAAGAACGGAAGCATGGTTGAAAAGACGCTGTCCAGCCAAACCTACGGCAGGCTGACGGACAGCTATGCCTACAACGCGCTGGACCAGCTGACGGAATACGTGGGCTACGACGGGTACCGTCAGGCGTTCACGTATGACGCGAACGGCATGCGGCAGAGCAAGAGCGAGGCAGGCGACGCGAACCGCTCCACGCTGGAAGAGCTGCTGCGGGGGAACGTTGCGGGCCTGCCGGAGATCGTGGAGCCTGCGCAGAGCCAGACCAACGCGGACGTGCCCGCCGGGCTGGAATGGGCGACGACGGAATACCTGTACGACCTGACGCAGGAATACTATCAGGTGATTTCCGAAACGACCACATACGCCAACGGGACTTCCGCCACGACGGCCTATGCCTACGGGCTGGAGCGGATTGCGGCGTACAGTGAAAACGGCGTGACCCGCTATGTCTACGATGGACGCGGGTCCGTGGCGCAGACTGTGAACGTACCTGTTGCAGGTAAAGCGGTTTCCTCTAATTTGCCGGATGTCGGTGTGCAGGTGCAGACCTTCGCCTACACCGCCTATGGCGAGCAGATGGGCGGCGTGAAGGTCAGCGGTTTCACCTACAACGCAGAAGCATACGATGCCGCCACCGGCATGCTCAACCTGCGCGCACGGCAGTATGAGCCGGCTGTGGGGCGGTTTGGGCAGAAGGACATCTATCCCGCCAATCTGCTGATTCCCCAATCCTTCAATGCCTATCTGTTCACTTACAACAGCCCGGTCAGCTTTGTGGACGGGGATGGGCTGAGCGCCAAAAGCCTGGGGAGCGTGCTGTCCTCTATCGGCAGCAAGGTTCAGAAGGTAGTCAGCGGCATCGGAAACGCGGTGAAAACCGTGGCGACCGCAATCTTTGGCGAAAAGGTCGTAAACACGGTGGTTTCCGGGGTAAAGAGTGTGGCAAGGACGATACGCAAAGCCGCACAGCCCATTGTGGACACGGTATCCACTGCGTGGAACAAAGCCACGCAGATGTACAGGGAAGCGCAGGAGGAGATCAGCAGGCTCGACAAGACGGCCCCGGACTATCATTTGCAGGTTGACGCTATCTACCGCAGCGCCTGCGCCCGGTATATGGGGGTTGAGGA
>ERZ857984.935-NODE-935-length-28885-cov-4.970031_pt1 | contig 28885 bp, 21 predicted proteins | sample MGYA00519914_ERZ857984 | MGnify/ENA primary metagenome ERZ857984 (study PRJEB31778, sample SAMEA3449417) | human gut metagenome | biome: human gut; feature: human-associated habitat; material: faeces | place: United Kingdom | collected 2010/2012 ... | reverse complement strand
CCAGCACACGGCAGTGTACGAAGAACGGCAGCCCGGAGAAAAAAGAGGGCTTCTATCAGTACAGCGCCGCCTGGGATTCCAAGCATAAGGTGACGCTCCCGGAAGGGAAAACAGCGAGGGTGCTGTTTGAGATGCAGGAAATGCAGGATGGAGGTGAGCCGATCTGATGGACACACTGAAAGGCAAACAGATCATGGTATGGACGTTCATGGGCAATGCCCGGATGTACGAAGCCCTCCGGGACTACGGCGACCGCATCAGCCAGATCGGGCTGTTCTCCTTTAAGGTGCGGGCCACCGGGGAGATTTACGAGAGCGGCGTGGCGATTTCGGATATGCTCACCTACATCAACAAATGGCCCCATATCAAGTGGCTGCTGACGGTGGCAAACGACGGGGCGAACAGCATCTTCCGCGCCCTGCGGGACAACACAAACGGGGCGCAGGAGATGTTCCTTTCGGAGATCATCCGCATCATGGAGAAGTATCCCTGGTGTGACGGCATCGACATTGACCTGGAACGAGGGGACGGCTACTCCACCCATGCCGCGTCAACCGCCATGTTCCAGAATATCTACAATACGGTAAAGAATTACGATGCCACGAAGCACATGAACATCTGCCTGCCGGGGATGACTTCCGTTAATGGCTCGGTGGGCGGCGAGAACTGGTGTGTCTACGGGGACCTCGATGCCTACTGTGACACGGCGTCTATTATGAGTTACGGCATGGCCTGGGCAGGCTCCGCGCCGGGGCCGGTTTCTCCGAGAAGCTGGCTGGAGGGCATCTACGATTACGCCACCCAGGTCATGGACCCGGATAAGATTTTCCTGGGAATGCCGGCCTACGGCTGGAACTGGCAGATTTACGATACCCCGGAGAACCTGGGCGAGACCTACCGGGGCGTTTCCAACACCTACTACGCCGCAAGGTACTGGATGACGGGCGCGTACAACTTCACAGGTGACGCGCCGCCCCAGCCCTTTCTCCCTATCGTGGCCTATTGGGATGATTATGACAAGGTGCCTTACGCCTTTCCCCATGTCTACGATTACATGGAAGGAGCGGACGCAGTTTCCCGCGAGTACCCTCAACTTGCGGACACATACAACCGCAGGCGCTACCTGACTGCCTACGGCAAGGAGCAGAAAACCGAGTTCGGAACTATTTTCATCGACCGGGACGCTGACGGCTACTCCAGCGCGTCTGGCATTGTCTCCATTGAAAACGGCATCGCAACCCTGGGCGATAACGGCTCGGTGACCTACAGTTTTACGGTGAACGCAGCGGGAACTTACGATGTGGCGGTGCGGCTCTGCTATCCCTTCTGGGATAAGAACGGCATCTATGCGGCGCTGGACGGCAGCACAAAGCACTTCACGGAAAGCCGCCTGTGGTGGCCGTACTGGCGGAGTACCTTCTGGGCGTCCCTCGCAAGCGGCGTAACGCTTTCAGCCGGGACACACACCATTACCATTTCAGTGGATGCCAAAGGCGTCCAGTTTTACGGCTTCCGCGTCTGCTCGGCTTTTTCCGAGGAACCTACCGCCGGGGAGGCTGCCTTTGCCCTTGCGCCCAGGAGTTTTAAGGATGTGGACGGCAATATGGCTGTACCCGATAAGGGCTTTAAGCTGACGCTGGAGATGCTCCGAAGGAAGCCGGACTCGGCGCTCATCTGGTATGAGGACTTCCAGGATTACGGCGTGCTGGAGACGGACTACTGGACGGTGCGTTCCGGCTCCTTCGAGGTGTGGCGGTCGGATGAATATTCGATGGAGCGTGTCTACTCCCAGCTTGAAGGGCATGGGGAGCTTGCGTGGCAGTATGACGGTTTTTCAGAGCTGCACCTGCGGGCAAGGCTGGCTTTCCCGGCAAACGGCAGCGGGCGGGCCGGCGTATTCTGCGGCAGCCTGTTCTGCTGCTTAAACTACGACACCCAGGCGGTGGAGTTATACAATGGTTCCACGCTCCTTGGCAGCTACAGCCAGGAGATCGCAAGAACCGCATCGGCGGATCTGAGGGACAATCCCTCCATGTACACGGTGGAGATGCGTATCCGTGGGAACCGGGTGCGGGTGTATTCCGGCTCCTCCTATACCCTGCGCTTTACGGCAACGGTCAGCGGCTTTACAGGAGGCTATGCCGGATACCGCTCGGACAACACGACCGTGTGTGAGCTTTTGCGTCTGGGGGACGCCTGGACCTACGAGCCGTATGAGCGGTTTGATGTGGAGATGCCGGACGGCAGCTTTAAAAGCTATGGCAGGATATCCCGCTCAAACTGCACCTGGGATGAGGAGTTCCAGGTGTTCACGCTGACCTCCGATGTGGAGGAATCCTCCACCCGGAGCGAGGACATTTCCCTGGACTATGACTTCTTCCATTCTGACCTTTTGGAGATTTCCTGCGGCGGGAACTACACGGCGAAGGTCATACCAAAGGACATCAACATCTGGATATCCCGGCTGTTCCTCGGCGATGCGGACGGATTCTCCATCCTCTACTACCAGGACGTGGACTCCCTGGTCTATTGGGCGAACCAGGCGGCGTACCGCTGGAAGCTCCGGGGGATGTGTATGTGGTCCTTGGGTCAGGAGGATATGCGTCTATGGGAATATCTGCCGAAACAGATTTGACAATTTCATCTTTTGGGAATCAGCGACTGCTTTTCGGAGCGGCCGCTTTTTTCATACACAAAACCAAGAGAAACGGAGGTTACCAACATGAAGGAATTTTGGAATGTGATTCAGATGGTGTTCACCGCTGTGGGAGGGTGGCTTGGCTACTTCCTTGGCGGCAACGATGGGCTGCTCATCGCCCTGGTGGTGTTTGCGGTGGTGGACTATGTCACGGGCGTAATGTGCGCCGTATCTGACAAGAAGCTCAACAGCCAGGTGGGATTCAAAGGAATCTGCCGGAAGGTACTGATTTTCCTGCTGGTGGGGATTGCCCACATCCTGGACGTGCAGGTCATCGGTACGGGTTCTGTGCTTCGCACTGCGGTGATTTTCTTCTATCTGTCTAACGAGGGTGTGAGCATCATCGAGAACGCCGCACACCTTGGACTGCCCATCCCGGAAAAGCTGAAAGCGGTATTGGAGCAGCTTCACGACAGAGCAGAAAATGAAAAGGAGGACGAATGATTATGGCTTACACAAACAGTTCACTGGTATCTTATACGAAACTCAGCCCCAACCACTCCGGGCAGAGGACGCACGCTATCGACCGCATCACGCCCCACTGTGTGGTGGGGCAATGCTCAGTGGAGACGCTGGGCAGTATCTTCCTGCCCACATCCAGACAGGCAAGCTGCAACTATGGCATCGGCGTAGACGGTAGGGTCGGAATGTATGTGGAGGAGAAAAACCGCTCCTGGTGCTCCTCCTCCAGCGCCAACGATCAGCGGGCAGTCACCATCGAGTGTGCATCCGATACCGCAGAGCCGTATGCCTTCAAGGATGTGGTCTACCAGAAGCTGATCACTCTATGCGTGGATATCTGCAAGAGAAACGGCAAGAAAAAGCTCCTGTGGTTGGGAGACAAGGATAAAACACTGGCCTATACACCTGCATCTGATGAAATGATCATCACTGTACACCGCTGGTTTGCGAACAAGTCCTGTCCGGGCGAGTGGCTCTATTCCCGTCTGGGTGATCTGGCCAGCAAGGTGACGGCTGCGCTCGGAGGCAGTACGGCGACAACGGAACCCTCCGCTGCAACTGACAACGAGAAAGCCATCTGGGATTACCTTTACGGCAAGATTGGCAATGCCTACGGCGTAGCTGGTTTGATGGGGAACCTCTATGCGGAATCGGCATTGAGACCGAATAATCTGCAGAATACCTACGAAAAGAAGCTGGGCCTTTCGGATACACAATATACCGCTAAGGTCGATGACGGCTCCTACACCAATTTCGTCAAGGACTCTGCCGGATATGGCCTTGCACAGTGGACTTACTGGTCACGCAAGCAGGCCCTTCAGGAATATGCCAAGGCGTCCGGCAAATCCATCGGTGATCTTGATATGCAGCTTGCCTTCATCTGGAAGGAACTCTCGGAAGGATACAAAGCGCTTCTGAAAACGCTGCAAACGGCGACCTCCGTTAAGGACGCTTCCACGGCGGTACTGACGCAATATGAACGTCCTGCAGATCAAGGTGCTTCTGTTCAGCCGAAGCGTGCCGGATATGGACAGACCTACTACGACAAATATGCCGGTGCCACTTACCCGGAGAAGCTCACCACAGGATATTACCGCGTGCGCAAAAGCTGGTCCGATGCAAGGTCGCAGCTCGGCGCATACCGCGTGCTGGCTAACGCCAAGAAACAGGCAGACGATAATCCCGGCTTCTATGTTTTTTCCAATGATGGCACTCGCATCTATCCGGAACAGAAAGCCGTAACCTATCTGGAATACACGGTAGTCAAAGGTGACTCTCTCTGGGGAATCGCACAGCGCTTCCTCGGCAAAGGCAGTCGTTATCCGGAGATCATGACCTTAAACGGCCTGGCCTCCACGATCATCTACAGTGGACAGAAGCTGAAGCTCCCGAACTAAATACGGTTACGTTCTTTGGGCCCATCAGGGATTATTCCTTTGTGGGCCTCTTTTTTTATGCTTACCTTCGTCAAAACAGGTCCACCGCCTCCAGTGGAAAGTGAGAGAAACCCTCTCGGACTGGAGGATATACCCATGACACAGATAACATTACCCGATGCTGACCTTGCCGCTGCCCTTGATGGAGTTAGTACAGATCACTTCTTTACCGAGGAACAATTCCAACGTGATGTGGATTATTACAGAGCCCAGACCATTGCGAAAACTATGCTGGATGCTGGACTTATTTCCTTGTCACAATTCGACAAATTAACAGCTCTGAACCGGAGATCTTTCTCTCCGTTTCTGGCCGAGATTATGCCGAAAATGACTTGATAAATAGTGCTTTTAGAGTGATAGATAGACACTACCGAAGGGAGGTGAAACCGTGAAAAGGGTCACGAGATTAGGTGGAGACGTCAAGAAAAAATCCACCGCCAAGGTCCTCCGAGTGGCAGCCTACTGCCGCGTTTCCACAGGCAGCGACGCACAGCTTGAAAGTCTTGATGCGCAGAAAACTCACTATGAAAACTACATCAATGGACGTGAGGATTGGGAGTTTGCCGGTCTGTATTTTGACGAAGGCATCTCCGGCACCAAGAAAGAAAAGCGACCTGCGCTGCTTCAGATGATCGCAGACTGCAAGGCCGGTAAGATCGATTTCGTAATCACAAAATCCATCAGCCGTTTTGCAAGGAACACCACGGACTGTCTGGAGATGGTCCGCAAGCTCCTCGAACTGGACATTCCGATCTATTTCGAGAAGGAAAACCTGAATACAAGCTCTATGGAAAGTGAGCTCTTTCTCGCCATCTTAAGCAGCATGGCCGAGGGGGAGTCTACATCCATTTCCGAGAATAACAAATGGTCCATACAGCGACGATTCAAGAATGGCACCTTCAAACTCAGCTATCCGCCCTACGGCTACGATTGGGATGGCGAGCAGATGGTCATAAATCCTGAACAATCCGAGACGGTACGCTGGATTTTTAAACAGGTGCTTTCCGGCAAAGGCACGCACGCCATTTCGGACGAGCTGAATGCAAACAGCATACCCACCAAAAAGGGAGGACGCTGGACGCCTACAACAGTGCGCGGCATGGTCAGCAACGAAAAATACACCGGCGATGTGATTTTTCAAAAGACCTACACCGATTCGCAATTCAACCGCCACATCAATTACGGCCAGAAAGACCGGTACGCGATGTCCGATCATCACGAAGCCATCATAAGCCGTGAGGTATTTGTGGCGGCAAACGCATTGATCACACAGCGCGGCAAGGAAAAAGGCATCATCAAGGGCAGCGAAAAGTATCAAAGCCGCTACTGCTTTTCCGGCAAGATTGTCTGCGGTGAGTGCGGCGATACCTTTAAGCGCCGGATACACTCTACCACGACACACAAATATGCCGCGTGGTGCTGCAACACCCATATCGAGGACAAGAGCCGCTGTTCCATGAAGTACATCCGTGACGACACGGTCAAGGCAGCATTTGTGACGATGATCAATAAGCTGATTTTCGCCCACAGCATAGTTCTGAAGCCTTATGTGGGAACATTACAAAATGGCTGTACCGATGCACCTATGCGCCGGATTCAGCAAATCCAGACTCTGCTCTTGGAAAATGCCGAGCAGCGTGAAACCCTTACAAAGCTGATGGCGCAGGGATACATCGACCAGATTCTTTACAACGAAGAAAACAACACGCTTTTATCACAGGCAGATCACTACCGCCAAGAGATGGATACGCTCAGCAAAGCCATCGGCAGCGGCGGTGCACATGTCACGGCAGCAAAGGAGCTTCTGCGCTATGTAGAAAAAGCCGCCATGCTGACAGACTTCGATGAAGCGCTGTTTGAAAATACCGTAACCCGCATCAAAGTGCTTTCCCGCGAGGAGATTGTCTTTGAATTAAAATGCGGACTTACGCTCAAGGAAAGGATGTGAATACATGGGACATACACCATTCGGATACCGGATTGAAAACGGTATCGCGGTAATCGACGAAGACGCAGCCGGTAAGCTCCGAAAGCTCTATGAGAATTACCTTTCTGGGCTGAGCCTGAAAGACGCTGCCGCTAAAGCCGGAATCGACACCTACCACGGAACCGCTAAGCGCCTGTTAAAAACGCAGCACTACATCGGTGATGATTTCTATCCGGCCATCATCGATGAGATGGTCTTCCAGAATGCACAGGTGGAGCTTGTGAAGCGCGCTGCTGCCCTTGGCAGACTGAATCGCGCACCGAAGGAAAAAGTGCTCACGGCTCCGACCATTTTTACGATCCGGGACATTAAGAAACATTTCGATAACCCGGTAACGCAGGCCGAATACATTTACAGCCTGATCGATAGCGAGGTGAGCTGATGGGAAATGTAATGGTCATCCCGGCAAAAAGACAGGTCGGGAACAACATCAAAAAAGCTGAGAAGCCAAAGCTCCGAGTCGCAGCGTACTGCCGTGTCAGTACTGACAGCGATGAGCAGGCCACAAGCTACGAGGCCCAGATTGAGCACTACACCGAATATATCTCCAAGAATCCGGAATGGGTGCTGGCTGGCATATTCGCGGACGACGGAATCACAGGTACAAACACCAAAAAGCGTGACGAGTTTAATCGCATGATCGAAGAATGCCATGCCGGAAACATCGACATGATCATCACCAAGTCAATCAGCCGATTTGCCCGCAACACGCTGGACTGCCTGAAATACATCCGCGAGCTCAAGGATCTGAACATCCCGGTTTTCTTCGAAAAAGAGTCCATCAACACAATGGACGCCAAGGGCGAGGTGCTGCTTACCATCATGGCGTCCCTTGCCCAGCAGGAAAGCCAGAGCCTCTCGCAGAATGTGAAGCTTGGCATTCAATACCGATACCAGCAGGGTAAAGTGCAGATCAACCACAACCGTTTTCTCGGCTACACCAAAGACGCTGACGGCAATCTGGTCATCGAGCCGGAGCAGGCAGAAATCGTCCGACGCATCTACCGGGAATACCTGCAGGGACTGAGCATGGATAAAATCGCCGCTGGGCTTGAGGCGGACGGCATTCTCACCGGCGCAGGCAAGACCAAGTGGCACACCAGCACCATCAACAAGATTCTCCGGAATGAGAAGTACATCGGTGACGCGCTTCTGCAAAAGACCTACACCACAGATTTCCTGACAAAGAAGCGCATCAAGAACAATGGCACCGTCCCGCAGTACTACGTTGAGGGCGACCATGAACCGATTATTCCGAAGGACATCTTCCTGCTTGTGCAGGAGGAACTGGTCCGCAGACGCGTGGTTCACACCAGCAACAACGGCAAACGCCACTGCTACTCCTGCAAGCACTGCTTTTCACAGATCGTTATCTGCGGAGAATGCGGCGAGTTTTTCAGGCGCGTACACTGGAACAACCGAGGCTGCAAATCCATCGTCTGGCGCTGCTGCTCACGGCTGGAGGCTACCGGCCACGCCTGCCACAGCCGGACGGTAAACGAAACACTTCTGGAGCAAGTGGTCATCGACGCCATCAACCGGGTGCTTTGCCAGAAGGATGATTTCCTGCAAACACTGCGGGCCAACATCGCCACGGTGGTTCTGCAGGGCGACGTCCTCTCACCGGAGGTCATAGACGAGCGTCTGAGCAAGCTGCAAAAGGAGCTCTTGAAGAAGGTCAATCAGAAAGACGATTACGACGCCATTGCGGACGAGATTCTCCGGCTCCGGGATCAGCGTCGTCAGGCTGAGGTAGACAGCGTCATCAAGGATGAACAGATGAAGAAGATCCGAGACCTACAGGATTTCGTCAAGAACCAGCCTGCTACCATCACGGAGTTTGACGAGACGCTGGTCAGCCGCCTGATTGCAAAGATCACCGTTTTCGACGATCACTTCACCGTGGAATTCAAGTCCGGCATTACAATCAATATTGAGGCTTAAAGCAAGGCTCCCTTACTGCCGCTGATGGCAGTGTGGGAGCCTTGGTCTGTCTAATGACTATTTTGATGTCGTTGCCTTGATCGTACCCAGACAGTGTATCCTTGCAACATGATTTTCGTCGGTTGCGATAAGTCTTTCTGTTTCAAGAATCATACTCAGTCCTCACTTCTTAATCAACATCCAAACCACAGCTTCAACCCTACTGCAAAAACATCTAAACCACTAACTCAGCCCCATGACATCTAAACCGCCTACTCAACCCTCCGAACATTTCCTTTGATATGTTCCCAAGGAGCGATTTTTGCGGCCATTTTCGTTCCCCGCCGCTGATGGTCAGATGCCCGAAAAGCCCAGAAATACGGCACTTTTTCAGCGGTTAGTCTTTCACCCGTGACATCAAGACTACCGTCTCCACATGTCCGGTGCGCGGGAAGAGGTCGAACGCGCGGCAGCGGACGGCGCGGTAGCCCTCCTTTTCGAGCAGCGCGAGGTCGCGCGCGAGCGTGGCGGGGTTGCAGGAGATGTACACGACCCGTTCGGCGCCGCTTCCGGTCAGCGCCGCGATCACCCCGGGGGAAAGGCCCTTGCGCGGCGGGTCGACGAAAATCGTATCTACCCGTCCGAACGCCGCTTTACAGGCTTCAATGCCTTCGGCAGCGTCGCCGCAGAAAAAGCGGGTGTCGTCTTCGGTGCGGCCGTTCAGCAGCGCGTTCTCCCGGGCGTTTTCCACCGCCTCGGGTACGATCTCCGTACCGAACAGGCGCACGCCGGCGCCGGCCGCGCACAGACCGATGGTGCCTGCGCCGCAGTAGAGGTCGAGCAGTACGTCGCCGGGCGCGGGGGACGCATATGCGGCTGCCTGCGCGTAGAGACGTTCAGCCATTTTCGGGTTGACCTGATAGAAGGACAGCGGGCTGATGCCGAAAATTCTGCCGCAGAGCGTGTCGGTCAGTCGTTCTTCGCCCTTGAGCAAAATGCAGGTTTTACCGAGGATGACGTTTGTCCGCGCAGCGTTGATGTTCAGCCACACGCTTTTGACGGCCGGACAGCGTGCCGTCAGCTCGTCCGCGAACCCGTCGAAGGCGGATTTGCCGTCCGACGTCACGACCAGAACGGCGCAGATATCGCCGTTCTGTGCGCTGCGCAGGAAGATATGGCGCAGCAGTCCCCTGCCGCTCGTCTCATCGTAGGCGCGCATGCGGCGCGCCGTCAGCAGCTCGGTGATCGCCTCACGGACGGCGGGGAAGGCGGGGTCCTCCAGCAGACAGCTATCCTGTCTGACAATGCGGTGCGAGCGCCGCGCGAAAAAGCCGGTGCAGAGCGCGCCGGCTTCGTCCTCGGCTACCGGGTAGACCGCCTTGTTGCGGTAATGCGTCCGTGCGCCGGTTTCTATGTCCTCGCATTCGAGGGCCAGCCCGCCGATGCGGCGCAGTGCGTCGTTGACGAGCTTTTGCTTAAAGCGCGCCTCCGCCTCCGGGCGCAGCTCGGAGAAAACGCAGCCGCCGCATTTTACGCTGTGCGGACAGTCGGATTCTACCCGTTCGGGCGACGGCGAAAGCAGCGCTTCCAAACGTCCGACGCAGTAGCCGGCGGTGGATTTGATGAGCTTGGCGCGCACGCGGTCGCCGGTCAGCGCGCCGGGCACGAAAACCACGACGCCCGCCGACGTGCGGCCGACGCCGTTGCCGTCGGGCGTCATATCGGTGACGTCCAGTTCGACATATGTATTTTTCAGGTTTTCGCTTTTTTTGTTTTTCTTCATCTTTTTCCTTTGCTTTCCGACGCGGTTTGTGTTATACTGAAAGCCATAAGCTGCGACCCGAAGGAGGGATATCTATGAAAACGAAGAGAGCCAAAAGGCTTGTGAAAATCGGTCTCCCGTCGCTGCTGTTGCTGTTGGCGGCGCTGCTGGCCGCGTCGCTTTCGGGCCTGTTCGGCACACCGCCGGCCGATGCGCCGGCTGTTTCAAACGAAAGCGCGGTTTCGGCGGCCGCTGCTCCGTCGGAGGACCCGGAAGGCGTATTGATCCTGTGGATGATCGACGTCGGACAGGGCGACGGACTGCTGCTCCGGATGCCGACGGGCGAGTTTGTGCTTGTTGACAGCGGCGTTAACACCAACAAGAACGCCGTTACCGATTTCCTGCACGAAAAAGGCGTAGAGGAGATCGAATATGCCATATTCACCCATCCGCATGCCGACCACATCGGTGCAGCGGCGGACGTGGTGCGCAACTTCCGCGTGAAAAACGTGTATATGCCCGATGTCACGCACACCTCCAAGACCTATCTCGACCTGCTCGATGCACTCGAAGCCGACGAGTCGGTCGCGGTTCGGCGCGCAATAGCGGGTGAATCCTTTTCGATCGGCGAGGTGACGTTTGACATCCTGTCCCCGATCGAGGAAAAGTATTCGGATTTGAACCTGTACAGCGTCGTCCTGCGTGCGACATACGGGGAAAAGCGTTTTCTGCTGATGGGCGACGCCGAACAGCCGAACGAACAAGCGCTGCTTGAATCCGGGTGCGCGCTGCGGGCTGATTTGCTCAAGGTCGGGCACCACGGTTCGTCCACTTCTTCGAGCGAGGACTTCCTTTCGGCAGTCCGGCCGGCGTATGCGCTCATTTCCTGCGGCGAGGATAACAGCTACGGCCATCCCGAACAGGCTGTGCTTGACCGGCTGGAAGCCGTCGGCGCGGAAATCTACCGCACCGACCGAAACGGCACGATCCGTGTCGTCTGCGACGGCGAAACCATTGCAATGGATGTTTCCCGCAAGACGGAATCTGCATCATTTGATTTTGATGCTGCGTCAATGGCTGCGTCAACAAATTGAAGCATGCTCCGGAGCTTGTCCGTTCTCTATGCGCGGTGCGCGTCGGCAAAGGCATTACAGCGAGAATCCGGAATAGGCCAATAACAGCAGAAGAGCGGTTACGGCAATCGGTGCGGCCGCTTTTTTGACCCCTTGTGCGCGCAGGTAGGACAGCTTGCTCAGCAGGGAAGCGTAGACCATTACCGTCAGCGCGCAGGCGAGAGCGGCGGCCGCTCCGCCGATGGCAGCGTCCTCCAGTGTCTCCGCCGTGATGCGGGAGGCGTTCATCAGCATGGTCAGCAGCGCATTGACCGGTGCGGCGGCGAGAAAGATACCCGATTCGGATTTCAAAACAAATTTTGCGATTGCGAACCCGCCTCCCGAAAGCAGCAGGGCGAACCCTGCGCTCGGCAGGAGTGCGCAGCCGCCGGTCAGCAGAAAGGCAAGCAGATAACCGGCAAGGACCGACAGTCCTGAAAGGAGCGCTACGGCCGCGGTGTTATCGTTTTGTTTGCCGCCTCTGAGAAATGCACCGCGCTTGGGCCTGATGACAAAATGGAAAAGCAGGTCCTCGGCGGCCAGTGCCAACGTCAGTACGATGAGCAGCAGCGTCATCCGCGAGCACCGCCTTTCTTGGCTTTTTTAGACTTCGCCGTCATACCGGCGCGGCCGAATGGCATTGTCAGCGTGTATTTTTCGATTACCGGTGTCAGCGCGTTCATCAGCAGAACAGCGAAGTAAGAACTTGCGCCGTAGTCTCCAAAGTAGCGGAGCAGAACCGTCAGCAACGCGCTGCCGACGGCAAATACCGCCCCGCCGAGCTTGGTGTAGGGCGTAGTCGTATAGTCCGAGCACATAAAAACGGCCGCCAGAAATACGCTGCCGGAAAAAGTGTGCATCAGTGCAAAGTAGATTGGCTCGCTGTCGCCGTTGGCAAAGAAAAAGGTGACGATGAACACCGTCGCGACGTACAGCAGCGGGGGCAGCGGCTTGATGTTTTTTCGGAATGCAAGGTACAGGAATCCCAAAAGCAGCATCAGTACGCTGATTTCGCCAAGGTTGCCTGCGGTCAGGCCGTAGAATTCGTTCCAGATGTTCGGGATGTCCACGCTCCCGACGGCCAGCTTATCCAGCGAGGTGTTCACACGCGCCGTTGCAATCGAGGCCTCGGTCAGTCGGATGACATAGGAGCTGAAATAGGCGAACGGCCGGGTGAATTTTTCCATTGTTTCGGGAAAAACGACATGTGCCAGACAAAGTGCGGCCGCAGCCGGGTTGAACAAATTCCTGCCGATGCCGCCGCACAGCTTTTTGACGACGACGACGGCAAATACCGACAAAAGCGCCGGCATCCAAAGCGGCGCTGACACCGGCAGGCCGTATGCAATCAGCAGTCCTGTCACCGCAGCGGAAAAGTCAACAACACTGCGCCTCCTCCTCGCGGCCAGATCACAGCAGAATTCCGCCGCAACGGCAAACGCGATCCCTATGGCGCAAAGCACCGCCGCGCGCGCCCCGAAGATGTAAATAGACCAGATCAGCGCAGGCACGAGAGCGAGCAGCACGTCCAGCATCACCGTGCGGGATTTTTCGCCATGCCGGATGAACGGCGGACAGATCATTTTCTCCTCTGGCATACGTTCAGGCTCCTTAAACTTGAATTCGGACCGGCTCTTCCGCGGCCGGCGTCGGAAGTATGCCGTTCGCGGGCAGAAAACCGGTTGAGCGCGGCGAGCCGCTCCGACAGGGCTCTGCTTTTCGTAAAAGCAAAACCGCAGGTAAGGCCTTTAATCCTTCGTCTCCCTGTCTGGCGCCGACTGTCTGTGCGCTTCGGCAGCGGGACCGAATGCGTCGTAGAATGCTTTGACGGGATCGGCAGCTTCCGGTGCCTCCGCCGGTGCTGCAGACGCGGCTTCTGCTTCCGTGCCGGACCTTTCGTCGGCGGGGAGTTCCGTCCTGACGGCGGGCTGCTGCGGAGCAGGCGGTTCACCCGTTGCGGCGCTTGACGGTTCTGCTGTTTCAAGCCGGCGTGCCTTGGTGTTCTCCGCGCCTTCCTTGGTGCTTGGGGATGCTTGCGGCTGTTCGCCGGCAGGCGGGTGCGCCTGCGCTTTCGCGGCACGGATATGGCGCAGCAGGTTCACTTTGCCCAGACAGACATACGCACAACAGCCGCATTCGATGCAGGCGTCCAGCCCGATGGCCAGACAATCCTCGATCTGCCCATCCTTGGATTGTGAAGCCAGCTTGAGCGGTGCCAAGTGCATCGGACAGACGCGCACGCAGCGTCCGCAGCGTATGCAGTCTCCGTCCACATCGAGCGGCCGCTTTGGCAGCGCGACGAGCACGTTGGTCGAAAGGGTGGCGCATTCGTCCAGCGTGATGGCCTTCCCGCGCATAATCCCGCCCTCGATTACCGCGCCCGGCTGAACGGCAAATCCGTCGCAGTTGGCGAAAATCTCGTCGGCCGTCGTGCCGTTGCGCACGCGCAGGATCTTTTTTCGGTTCACAGCGTTGCCCGAAACGGTTATGACCTTGCGTGTTTGCGGCGTTCCGTAGGCGAAGGCATGGAACACGTTCAGCAGCGTTTCGGCCGACAGTACCAGATAGCCCGATTCCTCGGCCGTGCGTCCGCTCCGCACCTCGCGCCCGTATATGGCGTTGATGGCCAGCAGCTCGTTGCCGGCGGGATATTTCGGCTTGAACAGCGCGGTGCTGACAAGCGTTTTGTCATATACGGCGTTCCGCAGCGCGCGGATGGCTTCGGTGCGGTTTTCTTCGATGGCGATGACCGAGCGTTTGACACAGACGGCGTGCATCAGAATTTTTGCGCCGTTGACGATCTCCTCCGCGTGGTCGGTGACCAGCCGCGAGATGTGCGCGGAATAGGGATCGCTCTCCAGACAGTTGATGACGATGCGCTTGGCTTTTCCTTTGGCGCGCGCGAGCTTCTGATAGATCGGTATACCGCTCATTGCGCCGACGATTCCCGCCTGTTTGAGACGCTCGGACACATCCTCGTAGCTGAGCGAAACCACCGGCGATTCGACCGGCGGAAGGCCGACCGGTTCGCCGCTGCGTTCGCTGCGTACCGTCACAAAGCCGTCGCCGGCCGACATAACGGTTCCGCAGACCGATGACAGGAGGCAGAACCCGTCGGCGTTTGCGGCGACTTTTTCGCCTTCGGCAACTTTTTCGCCTGCGCACACGACCGGTATGCAGTTATCTTGCAGCTTCAGCCGGACCACGGCGGGCAGAGATGCATCCTCTATCGGCAGCACGATGTTTTTCCTTCTTGATTCGAGCGTCAGTCCGCCGACGAAGGTCAGTGCCAAGCAGATCAATTCCTTTCCCGGATGGTTATCTGAACGGAAAGCCCCGAAAAACGGGGCGTTGTTTAAGCGATGCCCGCAAGTGTGCGCGCATGCAAAAGCGTGCGTACAGGCGGTTCGGGTCGGCTTCCCGACCGGCACAAAAAACAAGGGCGCGGCAAAATGGGAGATTTTGCACCTCTGCCGTGAAAGCGCCGGTGCCCGTAAAGTCTGAATTTTTACAATGCGTGTCGAGCCATATTCAGGCGCAAGGCTTTTGGCCGTAACCGCAGAAAAGTTCGCACTTCCTGCGGTGGACGCAGTGCGACAATCGCCGAATTTTTTCACAATCGCGCACTATGCCGTATAAACATAATTATAGTATAACCCTTTGAATGCTTGCAACCATCAAATTGTAAAAAAACGCCTCTTTTGATATCGGTAGCCGAAATCAAACACGACTTTCGGCTTGCCCGCAAAGGCAGCGGGCGGCAAGCGCTTTTGACGGAGCCTTCAAAGCATCTTCAAAGTTTCTCGGAGGGATTCAAGAAGGCTCTGTCCATAGAAAAACACCGGCGCTCGAAAAACGGCGCCGGCGTTGTGTGTGTTCAGCAAATCTGCGGATTTTGTCTGTGCGCCTCTTCGATAACGGCAAGCTGCTGCCGCACCTGCTCGATACGGATGTCGTGCGGCCGGTTCTCGGTGAACAGGCGGTAAATCTGTGTGTAGTATTCCTCTACCGCAGCGATGAACGGGGCCTGCGGGTCGCCGTCCCAGCTCTCCTCATACCATTTGAGCGTCTCAGAGCAGTAGGCGGGCAGCTTTTCCTCGCCTGCGGTCAGTGTCTCGCGGATGAGCACCTGCTTGGGCGCTTCCTCGCTCTTGAAGTACTTCCAGTCGATGTGCGCCATCGTGCCCTTAAGCGTGCCGTTGGTGCCGTGGATTTTGTAGGTGTAAAGCGGATACGCGTCCGCCGACGAAATTTCGAGGTCGACGAGCGGACGGTCCTTCGCCGTCAGGATCAGCTTGCAATAGTCCTCCGCGTTGCCGAAGGTGTTCAGCCGGTCCATATGGCAGAACACGTTGGGCATCTCGCCGTAGTTGTCCATCAGATTCAGCGCCTGATCCAGCGGGTGCGGGCCGGTGTTGGCGAGGTTGCCGCCGTTGAAGTCCAGGCAGCACTGCCAGTCCCAGCGGCGGGCGAAGCCGTTGAACTGGATGGAAATGTGCGCGATGCGCCCGAGGACGCCGCTGGCAATGACCTCCTTGACTTTCTGGAAATAGTTGGCGAACCGGCTCTGCTGGAACACCAGCATATGCACGCCCTTTTCCCTGGCCAGCGCGGTCAGCTCGTCGCATTCCGCGACGGTGGGCACGAACGGCTTTTCGGTCAGCACGTTGAAGCCCGCAGAGAGAAATTCCTTCGTGATCGGGAAATGGAGATAGCTCGGCGTGGCGTTGATGATCAGGTCGATGTCCCTGCGCTCCAATAGCGCCCTGTAATCCGAGTACGTGTCACAGCCCGGGTATTCCTTTGCGGCGCGCTCGCGGCGGATGTCGAACGGCTCGACAACGGCGGCGACCTTGAAGCGCTCGGTGTCCTTTTTCAGATGCAGGCCGTGGATGTCACGTCCGGAGCGTCCCTGCCCGAGGATTGCAACTCTAATCTGTTTCATTTTTGTGTTCATCCTTTCCCGCCGCAAAAGCGAAGCCTCTGCGGCGCGCTTCCTTTGCCTTTCATTATACGCGTTCCGCCGCCGCTGTCAAGGTGTTTTTCGCTCAAAAGGTTGTACTTTTCAACAATTCGCGTTCGCGAAGCGTCTTGCGCGGCAGAAGGTAGACGAACGGCTTGTCGGAGATGCCCAGTGTGTTCGGCTGATAGAAGAAGCCTATGGCCTCGGGCGTGAAAAAAAACGCGTTTTTGGAGAAATGGCGCCGCAGCAGCGTCCCGTAGTTGGAATAATGACTCCGCTTGCCGTTTTCCTGCATTTCGACCGCCTGCTCGCGAAGCAGCGCCAGCAGCGTCTTTTCTGCACCCTTGACAAAAACGTCGGTAAAAGACAGCAGAATTCCGTTCTCCCGGTCCCAGTTTTCGCTGTGGCGCGAAGCGCTGCGCCGCCGTCCGTCGTAGACCGATACATCGCAGACGATTGAAAGCAGCTCCGGCGTATCGCAGGCGACGGTCAGCCGCCGCACCGCGCCGTAGGTCTTGAAGCGCTCGTCGGAAACGTCGCGTTTGGCGCGCGGCAGCAGCAGCTTTTCGCAGGACTGCTGGAAATCGCGGTCGTTTTTGGCGTAAAACGCTTCAATCGCCTTATGACCGGCGTCGGGCAGCGTATCGGAGGCGATCCGCAGCAGGTCGCGCCCGTCGTCGTCCCGAATGGTCTTTTTCATCGTGATCGCTTTGTTCATAACGATTTCCCTTCCTCTCGCTTTGTAAACCATATGCCGAAAGGGCGAAAGAAATGATTTTCAGCCGGGAAAAAGCACGGCGCGCGGCACAGGGAGAACAAAAATTGCAGCGGCGGAGCCCTGAATATGCCGAATTGCCTGTCCGTGCGCTGCGGACTTGTTTGCAAAAACCGAGGCCTGCGCAGGTTCGTTTGGACGGCATCGGTCCGGACGGCGGATGAAAGAACGGGTGAAACTTTGAGTGCCTTGCGGATTCTGCGGCGGCTTGTTTTTTTGCTTTTGGCCGCACCGCACCGGCAAACGGATATGAAATCTATTCAATATAGGCATGAATTGCCCGTCATTTGGTGGATTTGTGTGTCCGAAGACCTGTCAAAAATATCTTTTTCGACAAGATGACCACTTAACGGTTGACATGTGGACTGAAAAATGCTATCATAGTCAAAACCCCTATCAAGGCTTTTCGGCCTCCGAAGGGGGACAGGCTCCGATAACTACGGAAAAGGGAAGGGATTCCATTGCATAAGCTCAAAAGGCTTCTTCGCTCCGAGCAGGTGATCGAGTTTTTGAAATATTGCATCGTCGGCGGCATCGCCTTCGTGGTGGACACGGCTTCGCTGATGTTGTTTTACCATTTTGTGTTCGGTGATTTCAGCTTTGATTTCCTTTTCCTTCATATCGCGGACGGGCGCACCGCTGCGGCGACGGCGGTCGGCTTTCTCTTCGGTCTGGTTGCAAACTATGTTTTGTCGGTTCTGTTCGTGTTCAATCGTCCCGGCCAGCAGGAAAAGGGAAAAAGTCTGGGTGCGTTCCTCATTTTCGCTGTCGTCGGCCTCATCGGGCTGGCTTTGACCGAGCTGGGGATGATGCTGGGCGTGGCGCTGCTGGGTGATGCGTTTCTTCTGCCGATCAAGATTGTAGTCGCAGGGCTTGTGATGGTCTGGAATTATCTGGGCCGCAAAATTTTCGTCTATGGCGGAAAGGACAGTAAAAATACCGGAAAAGGGGAAGATATACAATGAGCGAAGCGCAGAAGACGGCCGTCATCATCGGCGCCGGTCCCGCGGGACTGACCGCCGCCTATGAGCTGCTGACGAAAACGGACATCCGTCCGATTATCCTCGAGGAGGAGGACTTTATCGGCGGCATATCGCGCACCGTGCGCTATAACGGCAACCGTATGGACATCGGCGGCCATCGCTTTTTCTCAAAAAACGATGAGGTAATGGATTTCTGGCGAACCCTGATGCCCATTCAGGGCGCACCCTCAAAGGACGATGCGCTGCTCGGCCGTGAAAAGCCTCTTGCTCCCGGCGGTCCCGACCCCGAAAAGACCGACCGCGTGATGCTTGTGCGCACACGCGTGTCGCGCATTTTCTTCCGCCGCAAATTCTTTGCGTATCCCATCTCCTTAAGTGGTGAAACCATCCGCAATATGGGCGTGGCCAACACGCTCAAGGCGGGCTTCGGCTATGTCTGGTCGGCCGTTTTCAAGAAAAAGGAGACCAATCTCAAAAACTTTTATATCAACCGCTTCGGCGCGCCGCTGTATAAAATGTTCTTTGAAGATTACACGGAAAAGGTCTGGGGCGTCAATCCCGATTCGATTTCGGCGGACTGGGGCGCGCAGCGCGTGAAGGGGCTGTCGCTTTTCAAGGCGCTCTGGACGATGGTCAAGAAGCCCTTTGTCCGCAATACAGACGGTAAAAAAGTCGAGACTTCGCTCATCGAGCAGTTCATCTATCCGAAGAAGGGTCCCGGGCAGCTCTGGGAGACGCTCGCGGACGAGGTCGTTGCCCGCGGCGGCGTGATCGTGAAGAACGCGCGCGTCAAGCAGGTCCTGACCGAGAACGGCCGCGTGACCGGCGTCGTTGCCGAGGAGAAGGACGGCGAGAAGACATATAAGGGCGAGTATTACCTGTCCTCAATGCCGATCAAGGATCTCGTCGCTGCGTTCGACAGCGGCGTCCCGCAGGAGGTTTCGGACATCGCTTCGGCGCTGCCCTACCGCGACTTCATCACCGTCGGCCTGCTGGTGGACAAGCTGCTGATCCAGAATAAGACGAAGATGAAAACGCTGGCCAATATTGTGCCCGACTGCTGGATTTATGTGCAGGAGCGCGACGTCCGCATCGGCCGGCTCCAGATTTTCAACAACTGGTCACCCTATATGGTGGAGGATCCCGAGCATACGGTCTGGATCGGGCTGGAATATTTCTGCAACGAGGGCGACGCGATGTGGGAGATGAGCGACGAGGCCTTTATCGATTTCGCCAAGAAGGAGCTGGAGCACATCGGCATCATCAGCGCTTCCGACGTCCGCGATGCGGTGCGTGTCCGCGTGAAAAAGGCGTATCCGGCTTACTTCGGCACCTACGCGGAATTTGACAAGGTGCGCGCATATCTCGACACGTTCGACAACCTTTACTGTATCGGCCGGAACGGCCAGCATAAGTACAACAATATGGATCATTCGATGCTCACGGCCATGGAGGCGGTGCGCGCCATCATCGGCGACGGCAGCAAGGATGCGGTTTGGAACGTGAACGCGGAAAAGGAATATCACGAGAAAAAAGAGTCGTAAGCCGCTTGCCGCCCGCCGTCTTTGCGGGCGGCTTTTGTCTTTGACGGATATAAGGGAACCTCTGCATCCGTCGCCGTTGACCGTGCGCGGCGCTTTCGCTCCGGCTGTTCGGTTGAAAAACAGGAAATGCACCGAAAAATCCGTTGTTTTTCAACTTCCGTCCGGGACAAAATCTCTCGCTCACGGTTCGTGCGGACATCCTCAGAGTTTCCCCGGAAAAAAGGAGGCGCTTTTCCAATGACGCAATCTCAGCCCGCGCAGCCGGAAGGCACGCTTGCCGCGCTGCGCCGTCACCCCTACCTTTTGCTCGCCGCGGCCTGTCTGCCCTTCGCCGCGCTCAACCGACCCTCCGGCATTGATCCGAGTATGTTTGTTTCGCTGGTGCTGCTGCTGGCGGTCACGGCTTTCTATGTTTGTCTGGCCTACCGCGGGTATGCCGACTGCGGCCGTTCGTTTGCCGTCCTCTTTGTACCGCTGTGCATCGTTTACGCCGCGCTTCCGTGGATGCTTTGGTTTGTTTATAAAAACCCCGGCCTGTGCGTCGCCGCGACGGGTTTGTGCGTCGCTTTGGCGCTTTGCAGTTATTGGCGCACACTGGACAAGCTCGATGCCGAGCGTATCGTCCTGCTGCTGATCATTGCGGGCTTCGCCGTGCGTGCGGCTTATGTCCTGCTTACCGGCCACCTTGTACGCCAGCACGACGCCGGCGGTACCAACGGGCACATCCCGTATATGGAATACATCTACAACAACCTTTCGCTGCCCAAGGTCACAATGACCGGCGTGAACCAGAACTACCATCCGCCGCTGCACTACATCCTCTGCGCGGCGTGGCTGAAGCTGCAGACCCTTCTCGGCGGTGAGGGGTTCTACGCCTGTGCGGTTGAAAACATACAGATCCTCACGCTGTTCTATTCCTCGGCGGCAATGCTCGTCTCGCGCAGTCTGTTCCGCCTGCTCGGCCTGAAGGGCCGCGGGCTTGTCGCGGCAGTAGCGATTGTCGCTTTCCACCCGACGTTCTTTATCCTTGCGGGCAGCGTCAACAACGATATGCTCAGCGTGCTTTTTTCGCTGCTGTCTATCCTGACCGCTGGCCGCTGGTACCGCGCACCGTCGCTCAAGGGTATTTTGACGGTCGCCCTATGCGTGGGACTGGGGATGATGACCAAGCTCTCGGTTGCGATGGTCGCGCCCGCTATTGCCGTGCTCTTCGCGGTCCGGTTTTTCCGGTCGAAGGCTTATAAGCGGCTTATCGGGCAGTTTGCCGCGTTTGCCGCCGTCTGCTTCCCGCTCGGCCTGTGGTGGGGCGTGCGCAACTATATCCTCACCAAAACGCCGCTGACCTATGTTCCCGACATCGGCAGGAATAATGTTCAGTATCTGGGCGACTACCCGGTCTGGCGCCGCTTCTTCGATCTCCGCACGACCGACGTGTGGGTCGCACGCGGTAAAAACTATGGGTATACGTATTTTGAATACAACATCCCGCTGGCGATGCTGAAAAGCTCGATGTTCGGCGAATATTATATCGGCAAGAACGAGCCGCTGCTCTCGGTCTTTGCATATACGCTCTCGGTTTCCAACCTTCTTCTGGCGGTTTCGGCGTTTGTGCTTCTGCTGCGTTATGTGTTTGCCAAAAGCCGTTTCCTCTGCGGCGGGCTGCGCGCCTTCTTCGGTGTGCTGATTGCCTCGATGCTGGGGATGTACTTCAAGTTCTGCTTTGATTATCCTTATAATTGTACGCAGGATTTCCGCTATGTCGTCCCGCTGGCCGTTGTCGGCGCTGTTTTCCTCGGGATGCGCCTGTCGGAGCCGCATGACGGGCATTCGACGGTTTCGCGCGCTATCGACGCTGTTTTGCAGGCGGCGGTGGTGTTGTTCTGTGTCAGCTCGGTCGTGCTGTATGTGTCCTTTCGGCCGTAATTGTTAAAATTGCCGAAAAGGGGTTTACAAATCGGCGGAATTATGGTATTCTTATAAAAGCCGAATCCTCTGTCATGCCGTCGGAATCCCGAAAGTGAGGTCCTCCGTTTGATGAAAAAGCTCGCCGTGCTGGCGTTTTCCGCGTTTTTTGCAGCCGCCGCGCTCGCTTCTTGCAGTGCGGACGGCGCGTCTGAAGATACATATTCCATAACCGAAAGCAACGCGTCCGCACCGCTGGTGCCGGGCGCGGGCATCCATTCCGTTTTGACGGACGACCTGCCCGCCGCCGTGCCCGAAACGGGTGCGCTTGCGGACATCAAGCTCAATTACCGCACCGTCATCCTCGCGCCCGAGAAGAAATTCACGCTTTCCGCCACCGGCGTGGCCGACGCGGACGCCGTTACGTGGACAAGCACCGACGAGTCGGTCGTCCGTGTGGAGGATGGTGTCGTCACCGCCGTCGGCCCCGGGCTGGCGCGCGTCTATGCCATCGACGTCAACGGAAAAAGCGCCTCCTGCGCGTTTGAAATCAAACCTGCGGAGGTTGAGAGCGTTACGCTTGACCGTACCGAAGCCGCGTTGAAGGCCGGCGAATCGCTTACGCTGACGCCCGCCGTCCTGCCCGCTTCCGCTGCGGATATGACCCTGCAGTGGGCAAGCTCGGATGAGTCGGTCGTCCGCGTAGAGGACGGCGTCGTCACCGCGCTGCGCGCCGGCAGTGCGACCGTCACCGCCGCGTCTCCCAACGGTAAAACAGCCGTCTGCAAAATCGAAGTTTCCGCCGCCGGCGTGGAGAGTGTTGCGCTCAACTATCGCACCGTCCTGCTCGACGCAGGCAAGACCTTCAAGCTCTCGGCCACCGTCACGCCTGCGGACGCAGCCGACGCCGCCGTCACGTGGACAAGCTCGGACGAAGCTGTCGTCACCGTCCGCGACGGGCTGGTCACCGCCGTAAGCGCGGGTAAGGCCACGATCACCGCATCGACCGCGAACGGCAAACAGGCGTCCTGTCGGCTCGAGGTCCGCGGCAGCACGTCGAGCGGTACGCTCAGGCTCAGCAGCAGGGAACTGTCGCTGACGGAGGGGAATTCCGCCAAGCTTACGGCGAATGCCGCCGTGAGCTGGTCGTCGTCCGACAGCAGTGTCGCGGGCGTTTCGGACAGCGGCCGCGTTGAGGCCAAAAAGCCCGGCACCGCCACCATCACCGCGCGTGCCGCCGACGGCAGCACAGCGGCCTGCACCGTATTCGTTTCCGCAGGCTCCAGTGCGTCCGGCGATGTGCAGTCCATCCTCAACAGCGCCCCGCTCAATCCCACGCGTACCGGTGTGGCCGCGGTGGACGAGCTGGTCGACCGGATTTTCGATGAGATTTTCACGCCCGGTATGACGACGTATGATAAGACCCGCGCCGTCTACGATTATCTGGTGGAGAACATCACCTACGGCCGCGGCAGCAAATACTGGACCGATTACATCAGCCTTCTCGGCGGCAAAACCTATGCGTCGCAGGACCGCGAGGTCATCCTCCGCGCGTATGATATCCTCATCTCCGATGTCGGCGTCTGCAATGACTATTCCGCCGCGTTCATGGTCATGACCCGTGCGATCGGTCTGGAATGCTTCTATGTCGAGGGGAAAACGAACAACATCTCCGGCGGCTATTCCGGCCATATCTGGAACAACGTCCGCATCAACGGCACGCTGTATACCTTTGACGTGCAGGTCGAGGCGAATATCACCGACCGCGCCGGCGGCGTCAATACCTATACGCGGTTCTGTAAGACCGACGCACAGATGGGCAGTAAGCTCATCTACTTCCGACGTCAGGCGGATATCAGTGCCTATAACGGCTTTCAAGTGATTTCATAGGGAAATGTGTGTGGTAAAAGCCCGTCCCAAGTGGGACGGGCTTTTTTGTGCGCCGCGCGGCGGCTTACGCAATGGCTGTGGAGCGGCGACGGAATCTTCGGATGCCATGCTTGGCGGCGGGTCGGAATGGAAAACGGCTTTTGTGCTGTAAAAGGATAAACGGAAACAATTTGTATGCTTCTGCTTAGTTGGCTGCTTGTCCTTCCCGCTATGAAAATGGGGCTTACAGATAGGCAGGCCGCGATGCAGCCTGCCTGCCGTAAAAAGCGCGGTGCGCGGAAAAAAATCATAACACGTTTTGACCGGCCGAAAGCAGGCTGTTTCTTAAACGGGAGGCCGTCATTGACGGCCTCCCTGCTTCCTATGTAGGGCTTGCGGCAGTGCGTCCCGATCACGCCCGCCCGCGGATGGGCTGCCGCAAAGCAGGCGTGAAGGTGCCCGTCCGCGCGGCGAGACTCCACTCCGGCTCCTCCCCGAGCGAGAAGCGCCAGTACTCGGTGTGCGGCGACTCGAGATGCCGCAGCGTGACAGTGACCGCACCGTCCTCCAGCGTGTAGTACGCCGCCGCTTTCAGCTTTTCAAACGGCGCGTAGGCTTCGAGCTGCGAGATGCAGGGGTAGAGCTTGGTCATCGTGTAATTCGACACCGCATAACGTCCGTTGCCGGCACGGATTGTTTCCTCGCCGCGTGCGTCGGTTCTGGTGATGCGCAGGACCTCGCCGTCGCAGTCGAGCCGAAGCGCGCGGATGCCGGCAGCGTTCTCCTCGCAATGCCAAGCGTACGAGAAAGCCGTCTTGGCCGTCGGCGCAGGCGCGTAAAGATCCTCCGGCAGCTCGTCGGGACCGTCCGGTGTGCTGTCGTGCTCAATAAAGTCCATAATGATATCCATTTCGGTTTGCATGTTCGTCGCTTCGGCAAGCATAATAAAGGTGATTTTCCGATCGGGGATGACGATGCAGAGCTGTCCGAACGCGCCGTCGCCGCGGTAGCCCTTGCCGTTGTCGTTGAGCCAGAACTGATAGCCGTATCCCGCCGTCCAGTCGTGCGAACCGTTGTTGACATCAAGCGAGTGGCGCGAGGTGGCTTTCTTGATCCATTGCTCGCTCACGATGCGTTTGCCGCCGTAGACGCCGCCGCAGCGCAGCATTTCGGCGAAGGGCACGAGGTCGGCTGCCGAAAGGTACAGCCCCACGCCGCCGAGCGTGACGCCGTTCAAGGTTTTCCAGAACGGCTTCGCAATCCCAAGCGGGCGGAAAAGGCGTTCCTCCAAATAATCGGTCAGCGATACGCCCGCACGGCGTTCCACTGCCGCCGCGCAGATACAGGTTGCACCGGTGCTGTACAGAAAGGTCGTGCCCGGCTTGTGCGGCATCGGCGCCTGCAGGAACTTGACGATCGGGTCTCCCTCCAGCATGTCCGCCAGCGCGCAGACGCCGTGTCCGCTCTGCATCGAGAGCAGGTCGCACAGCCGCGCTTCGCGCACCGCTTCGGGCGCGTCTGCCGGCAGCTTGTCGGGAAAGATATCGGCAATCTTTTCGTCCTCGCGCAGCAGTCCCTCGTCGGCGGCGATGCCGACGGCAATCGAGGTGAAGGACTTTGACAGAGAGTAGAGCTGTGCGCGCTGGTCGAACGAATAGGGCGGCAGCGCCAGCTCTGCGGCCGGCTTTCCGTTCTTGCGGTAGGAGAGTGCGTGGATATCCACGCCGCCCTCGTGCGCGCGCCGGATAAAGGCCGCCAGCGCCGATTTGGTTACGCCGCAGCCGATTGTATACGTGAATGCCATTTGTCAAACCGTTCCTTTCAGATTCGTTCGGATACAGATTTTGTCCTGCACCAGTATACCACTTCGGCGAGCGCTTTGCAACGTTTTTTTCGGAATTGCATACCTTCCCGCTTCGTTCAAATTGGATTAAATTGTGTAAAACCTATTGACAAATCCGATTTATGATGGTATGATTAAAACATCATGCAGAAAATTCAAAATTTGTATAAAAAGGAGATTTTGTTATGAAAAAGACAGTTGCGCTCTTTCTCGCGGCGCTGCTGCTGGTCGGCTGCTTTGCGGCTGTCGGCGCTTTTGCTGCGGATGAGTCGTATGTCACCAACGGGCTGGTCGCGTTCTACGACGCCGGGCAGCAGAAGGCCGGCGACACGACATGGACGGATTTGGCCGGCGACAATGATATTGCTGACGTTCCCAACACAGCCGGGCAGAACGAGTTCAAGGACGGCGCGTATCTCAACACCGCTACGCAGGTCAACTTCCCGCAGGGCATCGTGGATCTGATCAAGGGGCAGGAGTTCACGACCGAAATGCAGCTCGGCGCCACCGAAGTCACCGGTGACAGGTGGGGAACCTATCTGAACGCTACGACCGACGCGTACTCGCTGTTCTACAGACTTTCTGACGACGCCGTCGAGTTCAAGAATGACCCCAACAAAAGACCGACCAAATCGGCCATCGGCGGCAAGGACGCGCTTTCCGATTCGACGGTCACCGTCGTGTTCAAGGTCGGCGAGCCTTCCAAGATCTATATCAACGGCGAACTGGCCGCAACGGCGCCCGAAGCTGCGACCGGCGTGCTGAATGTGGCGGATTTCTTTTTCGGCCACGAAGACTCGTCGAAATCTCATACCACTGAGTATATCAAATTCCGCTTCTATGACCGTGCGCTGACGGCCGATGAGGTCGCGCAGAACTACGCTGCGGATCAGGCAGAGGTCGTATTCGGCGACGGCGACTCGGACGATACGTCCGACGATGCGTCCAGTGAAGCGCCGGCTTCCTCCGAAGCGCCTGTCGATTCCTCGGCTGAGGCGCCCGCATCTTCTTCCGTTTCTTCCGCCGCTTCCTCTACGCCTTCGACGGGCGACGCCGGCATTGCCGCGTTTGCCGTCCTTGCGCTGCTTGCGCTGGCAGGTGCTGTCGTGGTGAAGAAAGCACGCTGAGCTTTTCATAAGTAAAAAACCGATGCGATCCTTCGCATCGGTTTTTTTATCAGGCTCTGCCGGCCCGGCGCTGTGGCAAAAGACGGCTGGTTGTTCCGTTTCCGGGCCTGTGGGCTGATATGCAGAGCGTAAATCAAGCAGGCTCCGCTTCAAAATCAAGCGGAGCCTGTTTTTCCGAGCTCCGACGTTTATTGCGAAAACGCATAAACACGTAAGCGAAAAAACCCTTATCGGCAAAAGTTTTCAAAATCTGATTATGCGAAGGTTTTTGTACAGATTGGAATTGCGTATAAGTAAATGCAATCTTGCTTTGAAAATCGAATTTTCCTTTGCGTCACCGTCGATTGCTATTCGCTTACGGAAAATAGATATCCCATTCGAAAACGTCCCTTGCGCGGTATGCCGTCGGTGCAGACTTCCGCGTGCCAGTAGCGCTGCGGGTAGGGGATGGGCACCCCGTCGCGGAGGACCCGGTCGCGTGTCCGGTAGTAGGCCGCCCAGCGGTCACCGTCGAAGCCCTCGCAGGTGAAAATCGCATAGGCTGCCCGCTCGGTCGGCACGTCGTAGAAATCGAATCCCTCGGGTACGGGCGTATCCGCACGGAAAAAGCGGCCGACAAGGTAGTGATTTTCGCTGTCCACCTCGCGTCCGTTGTGGTGCATCATCGCGCACGGCTCGGAGATACCGGCGCCGTATCTCGGCGTCATCGCGTCCAGCGTTGTAAAAAATGCGTCGCTGCGTGCCCAAAGTGCGTCCCATTCCTCGTTGGTGCGCCAGGCGTCAATGCCGATAAAACGTACTTTTCCGATGCGGCGGTATGCAAAGGATTCGCATACAAGTGCATCCGGCGGCCTGTCCTGCGCCGTGGCGGGCGGGACAAACGACCAGAGCAGCTCGTCGTCCAGCGCCTTGAGACGCTGGACATATTCAGCCGTCTTTTCGCGCAAAGGACGGCTGCGCATTGCCGAAAAATCTACCAGCGCAGGGTCGACCGCCTCGTGCAGCCACAAATCGGATACGTGCGCGCCCGGAACGGCGGCTTCGATGCGCTCGAGCGTTTCGAATACCGCGGCAGGCACTGTCCTGGGACATCCATCCTCCAGCCGGCGCAGGTAAAGGCCGAGCTGCCAACGGTAATGCGCGAACAGCAGCAGACCGCATTGCTTGAGGAACATCTCTTTGCCGTCCTGCTGCGGGGCCTGCCACTGCGTGTCGTCCAGGAGCCATTCGGTCATTCGGCCGAATGCGCGCTGCCCGACGTAGACGGGCTTCCCCACCGCCATGACCGGCAGGCTGTAACTGCGGAATATCCGTGCCCAGTCGGTGACGCATGCATAGGCCGCGCCGCCGGTCAGCCGGTCCCCGGTTTTCGCGCCGGCGAACAGCAGTCCCGCGCAGTTTTCATACCAGTCAGCGGAATAAAACGGCATCTCGCCGCTTTCGGTCTGTCTTGCCGGCGGCCGGAAGGCGCGCGTATACAGGCCGTTGCCGTCGCAGCCGACGATCAGACAGGCCATCGGCGTTTTGACCGTGATGTCGAAGCCGATCACCGGCCGTCCCGCGTCGATGGAAGCACGGATTTTAGCAAGGACCGCCGATTTGTCCGCCAGCGTCCCGCCGGTCAGATATTCGCTCTCATAGCCAAAAGCCGCGAGCGTGCGCGTGGGAATTTCCGGGATGATACCAACTTCGTCGCAGCAGGTGCCGAAGCCCCACGGAAAACATAAGCCGGCGCCGCATAGGGCGAACAGCTCGTCCTGTCCGACCGTCTCGCCGAGCGCTTCCAATAGCCGCTGCGCCGCGCCGATATAACAGACAGCCGACGGGTCGCCGTAACGCAGCGGAGGAACGCCGGCGAGCAGCTTCTTTTCAAGCATAAGTTTTACTCCGTTTCTATGTGGGTTTGTTTTTATTATATCGTAGAGAGGAGTGAAAAGCAGGCGCTGCTTTTTAAGTGCAGACGGCTTTCGCACAACGTGCAACGCCACGCTTGCTGGGCGCTGCGAGCCGTTGTACAGAGGGCGCGGCTGTGTTCAGGCTTTCTTTTTGTTCCTGAAAGCTTTGAAAAAAACGGCGACCGGCGCGACAAAAAGGGCGCCTGCCAATGCAATACAGGCGATTGTCAGCAGAAGGCCGAATACGATTCCTGTGAATCCCATAACGGAAAACAGAACCATAAGCGACAGCACGACGCCGGCTGCGAACAGGAACGGCAAAAGAAGAATGCCGAGCAGCAGTTTGAACAGCTTACCTATCATTTCATTCACACCTTTCAATATTTTCTTAGCTGGTTCTTTTTGCTGAGGAGACGATCCCCGCCTTCCGCGATGGATGTTTGGAGATGCGGGGCTGCGGTTGATTTCGATGGTCGGGAATACGACGGCAAAACGGCTGTCCATCAGACGTATTCCCGACCTTTCCTGTGCGTGAGTGTAACACAAAAGGATAAGGTACAATAAGTTGCGCAAATTGAAAGAGGCAAAAAAGTAGACACGGCTT
>ERZ857984.930-NODE-930-length-29065-cov-7.936436_pt1 | contig 29065 bp, 18 predicted proteins | sample MGYA00519914_ERZ857984 | MGnify/ENA primary metagenome ERZ857984 (study PRJEB31778, sample SAMEA3449417) | human gut metagenome | biome: human gut; feature: human-associated habitat; material: faeces | place: United Kingdom | collected 2010/2012 ... | reverse complement strand
GTGAGTACGAAAATGTTGCTGTTTTGGTGGCAATTGCCGTGAATGAGGAGGGTTACCGTGAGGTTTTGGGTGCAGCCGAAGGCATGAAGGAGGACAAGGCAAGCTGGGTCAGCTTCTTCCAGTGGCTTCGCGGACGTGGCCTTGAAGGAGTGAAACTCATCGTCGGTGACAAATGCCTGGGAATGCTGGAGGCCGTGGGAGAAGTGTTTCCCGAGGCGAAGTACCAACGCTGTGTGGTGCATTTCTACCGGAATGTGTTCTCGGTGGTTCCCAAGTCCAAGGTGAAGAATGTGGCGAAGATGCTCAAGGCGATCCACGCTCAGGAGAGCAAGAAGGCATCCCGGGAGAAGGCTGCCGCAGTAGTTGCCGAGCTGAAGGCCATGAAGCTGCCAGAGGCAGCGAAGAAGGTTGAGGCTGGCATCGAGGAAACTCTGACCTACTGTGACTTTCCCTCTGAGCATTGGACGAAGATCCGAACCAACAATGTAATCGAGCGGATGAACCGGGAGATCCGGCGCAGGACGAGGGTAGTCGGCGCGTTCCCGGACGGAAATTCGGCACTGATGTTGGTATGTGCCCGGCTGCGTCATGTGGCAGGAACCCAATGGGGCAACAAGAAGTACATGAATATGAAGCACCTGGAGGCCATGGAAATGGAAACCGTAGCCGGGTGATAGCAGCCAGGTCACAAAGCGTCAAGGGCAAGACGAGCGGCGTACCGCCGCCCTTGACCCTTTGCGCCCTGCCTGCTGAAAAGTAACCAAAGGGCGGTTAAGCCGCCCCCTGTAATAGATTTCTGCCAGATTCCAAAATCAATTTTGCGCATAACTCTTGACATTACCCGGATAATCATACCCCATTTCCATAGCATTTAATTCATAGATGGCTTTTGCATCCATGATTTCACACTGCCTTATTTGTATATTCATCTTGATTCACCCCGCAAAATATAAAAATAACGTCTTTGTTTTCTGAAGTTAATGATTTTTATTTGTTATCCTGCTTCATTTTGTAAATTGAATGATCCTGCTTTGTGAGAAATGCATCGCGGCACAGCAAATAATCAGCGGAAACGTTGAGCAAGTCCGCAATCAGCACGAAACGTTCTATAGTCGGTCTTGCATCTCCGCTTTCGTATTTGCGGTAATTCCGTAAACTTATGTATAGAGAATCTGCCATTTCCTTCGCGGTGAAACCCTTCGCTTTTCCGGTTTTCTTCAATCTTTCCGAAAACATTAAAATCCCCCTTAAAAAAGTCTTGATAATGTCATTATAATACACTATAATCACGGCACATGTAAGTGCCAGCATATGACACCGCGGAAACGGGAAAGCATAAAATGACAGAAAAGACTTTTTACGTTGGCATACATCTAAAAAATAAGGGAATGCATCATGTACACAAATACAACGCCGTTTACCTGCAACACCGAAGACGAATACCTTGACAAAATACGCTGCATTGCTGCGCGGGAGACTCAAGTATACACAGCCTCTCAGAGCATCTTTGCAGGCAGCTCGAACGGGAAAACGGCGAAATCGACAATGTAAAAATCGATTCCGCCGGTTCCTCTTCAAAGCGTTTATCCAAATAAAACTCTGTCCGGGGATGCTTTCCGCCCGGTCGGGCCGTCCGTGTGTCTGCCGCCCTGTTCCGCAGGGAGGCGCGAAAACGGTGCGTTTTTCGCGCACCGCTGTGCAGATTACGCCCGATTGTAATACGGAAACGCAAGAAAGCCGTAAGGTAAAAAAGCTTCGCAGCCTTCTGACTATGCGAAGGTTTTCGGGACTTTGAACTGCGTTGAAGTAAAAAATTACGCAGTGCGGCGAAATTCGGCAAAATTCCCCTTTCCCTTCATGGTATTCTGAATCGGCCGAAACGGGGGGAAAGGAAAGACGGCGCGCACCCTTTTGTTTCGGGTGCGCGCCGCCTTTTGGAGAAAAAGAGGAGAAAAGAGATGAAAACAAATCAATTCCGTTTCCCGTTTTGGGCGTCTTTGCGGGAACGGCTGATGCGTTTCAGATTGCTACGCCGCGATTTTTCAAACGCAGATTGTCCGCAATCATGGCGATGAATTCGGAGTTGGTCGGCTTGCCGCGCGAGTTCTGTACGGTGTAGCCGAAAAAGGAGTCCAGTACCTCCAAATCGCCGCGGTCCCACGCGACTTCGATGGCGTGGCGGATTGCCCGCTCCACGCGCGAAGCGGTGGTCGCATACATTTTGGCGACTGCGGGGTAGAGCACTTTGGTGACGGAGTTGATGATCTCCACATCGTTGATGGTCATAATGATTGCCGAACGAAGGTAGGAATAGCCCTTGATATGTGCGGGCACACCGATCTGGTGGATAATTTTGGTCACTTGCGCTTCCAAATCCTCCATTTCCTCCTGCGCTTTGACGACGGCGCGGCGGCGCTTTTTGTCGCAAATCCGCTCAATGCGTTCGGCAAGCAGCGAATAGTCGAGCGGCTTGATCATACAGTATGTTGCGCCTGCATTGCAGCATTCCTCAAACAGGTTCTGGTTGGTAAAACTGGCCAGCATAATGAAGCCGGTTTCTTCATCGATGAGCTGCTTATGCAGATCCTTCAAAAGCTGAACGCCGTCCATCTTGCCGACGTACAGGTCACAGAGGATTACCTTCGGCTTCGTGCGCAGGGAGAGCAGATAGGCATCGTGCCCGTTGTCCGCTTCGGCAACGACTTCAATATTCTGCTTTTTCAGCGCCTGTGCGCACTGTGAGCGGAAAGCCGCATCCATGTCAACGATCATCACTGTCGGCCTTGTTTTGACACTATCCATGGGTCTGTTTTCATCCTTTCAATTTTTCATCGAACTTCGCGCTTTGGTTTACAATAACAACGCGATCCGGAGAAGATGATTTTGTCGTTTCAAGCGCTTGTTTATTCTGTGACCATATTTTAACATAGTCATTTTTCAATTACAATAGGTTCACAAAAATATCAGCACAATTTGTGGCAATTTATCTGCCAAAATTCGACAAAAATTTTGAAATCTTATATTTTCTTCGCCAAAATGGGCTAAAATAAAGGGAAAAGTACGCGCAAAAAGGCTTTTTCGACATTTTTTGTTAATATTTTACCGATTGGTTGCCGGACATTGACATAATAACCGAAGGGGTTAATTTGCAAAATATGACTTAAAATGTGACACAAAATATAAATGGGTAAATTTTCCTGCGCACAAACGTGCGTTGCGCACATTTGTGCGTCTGCACATTTGTGTCCATCCGCAGGCGCTCGGCGGGTTTGAACGGCGGAAACAGGGCGGCGCCGGACGTCCGTCGGGGAGATGTGGCTGCGGCGGCCGGTCTTTTTTTGCGGCCAAGCTGCGGCGGAAGGGTGCCGCGTTCCGAAACCATATGCGTCTGCATATGAAAAACGCGCGGGTCGACCGAAATCCGCGCGCGCATACATATTTTCCCTTTTCAGCGTGCAAGATAAGACGTACAAGAAATCTGTGTTAGGACGGGTGTGCCGAAATGCGTTTTTTTGCCGAGCTGAAAAAGGCTTATGCGAGTATTGAGGCGATGTCCGCCGTGCCCGAGGGCGGCGGGGTCTGGATTTACGACAACTTTTACCTCATCAAGCGCAGCTATTCCGATATATGTGCGTCGTCGAAGGCGATCCGGCGCTTCCTAAAGGAAAAGGACAGCGATCGGCTGCTCTCGCTGCTGGACGGCTTTCTGTTCAAGTATGACTTCCGCAGTCCGTTTGACAAGCTGCTGGCCTATCTGCGCGGGCAGCGGTACGTCTACTCCTCGCAGTTCCTTTCGCTTGTGCCGGTCCTGCTGCGCGCGCTGGCGCTGCGCGAGCTGGGGCGCATCTGCGGCAACCTGCGGCTCGGACTGCCTTACTCGAAATCGCATCTGTCCAACGCGCTCGACCTGCTTCGTACCAGGAACGAGGAGGACAGCTCGGCGCTCTTTTCGCTCTGGAAGCCGGGACGGCTGCTCGAAACGGCTGAGGAGGGCTACATCTACTACGACGAACCGACCGTCGCGCGCTACCGCGGGGCGCTGTACGACTACGCGCGGCGCAAAGGCGTAAGCGAATTCCTCGCGCTGCTGCGGCTGCGCAAGGCATATGGGTCGCTGGGCGCTTACGTCTGCCGCCGCAGCCGTGCGCGGGGGTTATACATCTACGCGCTGGCGCTGGTTTGGCTGCTGCTGTCGCTCTGCGCGTTCTGCGCGCTGCGCACGTGGTGGACGCTGCTTCTGCTGCCGACGCTTGTCGGCTGCGCTTATACGGTCTGTGACATCGTATTTGACCGCTTCGTGCGGACCCGTCCCGTCCCGCGCTACCAAATGAATTACGTCAGCGAGAAAAACTGTACGCTCACCGTCATCACTACGCTGCTGACCGGCAGGGACGACGAGCTGTTCGAGCGGCTGGAACGGTTCCGCATCGCCAACCGCGGGCCGAACCTGTATTTCGGCATTCTCGGTGACCTGCCCGACGCGAAAAGCGCGCGTCTGGAGTCCGACGCGCGCGTCGTCGCGCAGGCGAAGGAGAAGATCGAGGCTCTCAATGCGAAATACGGCGGCGGTTTCTGCCTGTTCCTGCGCGACCGCGCGGAGAATAAGGCCGACGGCGTGTTCCACGGCTTTGAACGCAAGCGGGGCGCCGTCTGCGCACTGGTGCATTATATCAAGGAAGGGAAAAGCGATTTTTCCACCGTCATCGGCGGAGAGCAGGCGCGCCGCGCGGCTTATGTCCTTACGCTCGACGCCGATACCGATCTGCCGATGGGCGGCGTCTGCGCGCTGCTGTCGGTCATCACGCATCCGCAGAACCGGCCGCGCATAGAGAACGGCCGCGTGACGGCGGGCTATGGCATTATCCAGCCGAAGATGGAGACGACGCTCGAATCGGCGGCGCTCACGCATTTTTCGGCGGTCATCAGCGGCTGCGCGGGGCTGTCGCTGTATCAGCAGGCGGCGTTCGACCGGTACAGCTATCTGTTCGGCAGCGGCGTGTTCTGCGGTAAGGGGCTGCTGTCGGTAGACGTGTTTTACGAGTGCGTGCTTGGCCGGATTCCCGACGGGCGCGTGCTTTCGCACGATATGCCGGAGGGCGTCTACGCCTCCACGCTGATGGCGACCGACATCGCTTTCACCGACAAGACGCCCAAAAACGCCGTCTCCTACTACCGGCGGCTGCACCGCTGGATCCGGGGCGATACGCAGAACCTGCTGTTCCTGAAGCAGGGAATGGGGTTTTCGGGCGTATTCAAGATTCTTTCCAATTTTATCGGCCATATTTCGGCTGTTTTCGCCGCCGCGGCGCTGGCGATTTTTGCCTTCTGCACTGAAGTCAATCCCTATTCGGCACTGCTGTTCGTCTTTCTGCCGCAGCTCCTGCCGGCGGTCTTCACACTGCTGCGCGCGCTGGGACGGCTGTCCGTGTCGCGCTACCGCAGCTTCGCATTGCAGTTTTCGTCCCTTCTGCTGCGGACGGGCAAGGACCTGCTTTACAACCTCGTCGCTTTTGCACAGACGGCCTTCACCTCACTCGACGCGATATGCCGCGCCGTCTGGCGGATGGGCAGCGGCAGAAAGCTGCTCGAGTGGGTGACGGCTTCGCAGGAGGACGGCCGCGCGCCGAACGGGCTTGTCCGCTATATCCGCGAATTCCTGCCCGGCGCGCTGTTCGGTGCGCTGTTGGTCTTTTTCGCGCCGGCGTTCGCGTATAAGGCCGCAGGCGCGCTGTTCTTCCTGTTCCCCGTGCTGGCGTGGGTGCTGGCCCGCCCGCGACGGACCGCCGAGCCGCTGAAGGGGGCGTCCCGCGCGGCCGCGGTCGGGTATGCGCGGGAAATCTGGTCCTTCTTTGCCGACACCGTCGGAGAACGCAGCGGCGACCTGCCGGTTGACAATCTCCAGCTTTCGCCGACCGAAAGCCGCGCCGACCGCACTTCACCGACCAATATCGGGCTGTATCTGCTGGCCGTCTGCGCGGCGAACGACTTCGGATTCATCGGCGACGGGGAGCTGGCCGAACGCGTCGGCCGGACGGTTTCCGCCGTCGAGCGGCTGGATAAGTACGCCGGCAACCTGTACAACTGGTACACGCTGCCGGGCGGGAAAATCCTCGGTTCGCCGTATGTCTCGGCGGTCGATTCAGGCAACTTTGTTACCTGCCTCGTCGCGCTGGAAACGCTGCTGCGCGAGAAATCGCTTGACGCACTGGCCGGCCGGGTGCGCGCGCTCATCGACGCGACCGATTTTTCCGTGCTGTTTTCGGAAAAGAAGCAGCTTTTCTATATCGGCATCGAGCCGTCCCGCCCGCAGCCCGCGCCGGTGTACTACGACCTGCTGATGAGCGAGTCGCGCACGCTGTCGTATTACGCGGTCTCATCGGGGCTTTTGAGCAAGCGGCACTGGCAGACGCTCTCGCGCTATCCGCGGCTGCGCGCCGGCAGCGTGGGGATGGCGTCGTGGTCGGGAACCATGTTCGAATATCTGATGAGCCAGCTCCTGCTGCCCGCGCCGCGCGGGTCGTTCGTGCGCGAGAGCATCGAGTTCGCGCTGCGCGAACAGCGGCGGGTGCTGTTCGGCGGCGCGTGGGGTATCTCGGAAAGCGCATTCTTCGCGTTCGATTCGGAAATGAACTATCAGTACAAGGCCAGCGGCATCCAGAGCCTGTCGCTCAAGCGCTACGGTGAGCAGCCGGCCATCCTGTCGCCCTATTCGACCTTCCTCGCGCTGCCCTTTTGCCCGCGCGAGGCGCTTTCCAATCTGCGGCGGCTGAATGCGCTCGGCGCGCGGGGGAAGTACGGCTTTTATGAGGCTCTCGACTTCACCCCGCCTTACGACGGTGAGGGCGCGCCGGTCTGCGCCTATTTCTCGCACCATCTGGGAATGAGCATCGTCGCGCTGGCCAACGCCGCGTTCGGCGACGTGTTCGTGCGCCGTTTTATGTCCGACGTCCGCATGCGCGCCGGATTGGAGCTGCTCGAGGAGCGTTCCCCGACCGAGCTTCCGCTGCGCGGCGAGCCGCCCAGACGCCGCGAGCGCGAACGGCAGCCCGCCTTCCGCTCCGAACGCGGCGGCGCGACCGACGACATCCTTTCCCCGCATGTGGCGGTGCTTGCGCGCGGTCCGCTGTCGCTCGTCGCTACCAGCAGCGGGCATATCGAGCTGCGGCGCGGCAAGCTGTCGGTCAACGTCTGCGTGTACGACCGCTATTCGGCAGCACGCAGCCTGCGTCTGTCGCTGACCGACGGCGCCGAGACGCTGCATCTGTCGCCGCTGGAGGGTTTGCCCGGCGCCGGGCGGCTGTTTGAGGAAAAGGAGGGCGCGGCGGCCTATGTCGCTTACTCCAAGCGCCTGTCGCTTTCTCTGCGCTGCTGGATCCACCCGTCGGAAGAGGCCTTCCTCTTTATGCTCCGGGGCGACGGCGCGCCGGAGCTGCGCGCCGAATTCTCCTTCCTGCCGATGCTGGCGCGGCGGCAGGACTACTTCGCGCACTGCGCGTTCTCCAAGCTGTTCATCGACTGGGAGTACGACAAGTCTTCGCAAACGCTGATTTTCTGCCGCCGTGTGCGCGAGGGGGAGGAAAACGCCTTCTGCGCCGTGCGGCTGCAAAGCGGACGGGCCTTCGGCTATGCCACCTCGCAGGACGGCGGCGACGGCGTGCCGGTAAACCCGCTCTGCCGGCTGACGCTCGATCTGCAGAGCGGAAAAAGCGAATGTGTAATCGTCGCGCTGGGCAAGACGCGGGGAGACGCGCTGCGGGCGGCGCAGAGGGCCGCAGACGGCGCGCCGCCGCATCCGGCCCGCGTTCCCGACGGCGGCAAAACGCAGGCTTTGCAGGACGCGGTCTTTTTCCCGCGCTGTACCGAGCCGGTGTATGCGCCGGGCGGACGGCGGGTGCTGTGGCGGTTCGGCATCTCGGGCGATTATCCGCTCGTCGCGCTGGTTGTCGCGGAGGAAAATCTGCCGCTGCTCAAGGCCTATCTGATGGCCTTCCGCGCGCTGTCGGTCCGCGGCGTGCGCGTGGAGCTGCTGCTGATCACCGAGGAGGACGACCTTTACAACCGCCCGCGCGAGAAGGCGGTCTGGTCGCTCATCAACAGCGTATCCTGCAACGGCTTTATCGGCCGGCGGGGCGGCATTTTCGTCTTCTCGAAGCAGGCGTTCACTGACGCGGATTTCGCCTATATCCGCGCGCACAGCTCTTATTTTTCCGAAATCTATCTCTTTGAGCGCGAGGAGGCTTCGGGGCCGCGCACGCTGCTGCGTCCCATCGTCCGCACCCTGCCCGCGCCGTCCGAGCCGGAAAACGGGGAAGCGGTGCTGTCCGTTGCGGGCGGTTCCTTCACGGCCGACGGCTTCTGTACGGTCAAGCCGCGTGACGGCCGCGCGCCGTACAGCTTCGTCCTTACCGGACATTGCTTCGGCAGCGTGGTCAGCGACGACAGCCTGGGCTATACGTTCTTTGCCAACAGCCGTCTCTGCCGGCTGACGCCGTTCGATACCGACACGACTGTCCTTCCGGCCGTCGAGAAGCTGCTGCTGTTCGTAGGCGAGGACGTTTACGACGCGGCGGCCTGCGCGTCGCGTGTGCAGTACCGGTTCGGCGAGGCGATTTATTCAGGCGTCGCGGGGAACGTGGCGTACACGCTTGAGGTGCTTGTCTGCGAAAAGCTGCCCGTGAAGCTGTACCGCCTGCGCACGGCGGACGGGCAAAGCGTCAAAAGCGCGCTTGTCATCCGTCCGGCTGCGGAGGACGGCAGCGCGCCTGAAGCCTTCCTTTCCTTCCGCGAAGCGGAGGGCTGCGCGGTCTTTTCCGGCGCCTGCTACGGCTTCACCGGCTGCGCAGGCGAAGCCGAGCGGGCGACCGACTTTCTGAAGCTGACGCGCGGCGTCGAAAGCGGGCTGTGCGACGTGATTGCGACCGTCGCGTCGGGGCGCGAGACGGTCTATTTCCTCGGCGGCGCGGCATGCGAGACGGCATGCACCCGCATCGCCGCTATGCTGCGCGCGCCGGGCGCGTTCGAGGCCGAGCGGGAGAAGGCGCTTGCCTTCGCGGCGAAGCTGATTCCGCCGATGCGGCTGCATTCGAAGAGCCTGCCGCTGGATCTGATGTTCAACGGCTTCGTGCCTTATCAGGCGTTTGCATGCCGCTTTTTGGCAAAAAGCGCGTTTTACCAGAGCAGCGGCGCCTACGGTTTCCGCGACCAATTGCAGGACTGTCTGGCGCTCGTCTACGCCGACCCGCAGACCGTGCGCGTCCACCTGCTGCGCTGCTGCGCGCACCAGTACGAGCAGGGCGACGTGATGCACTGGTTCCATCCCTTTAACGGCAGCGGCGTGCGCACGCGCTGCTCGGACGATTACCTGTTCCTGCCCTTCGTGACGGCCGATTATGTGCAGAAAACCGGCGACTGGTCGGTCTTTGAGCCGAAGGTAGCCTATCTCGTATCCGAACCGCTGCGCGAGGGTGAGAACGAGCGGTATGAGCAGCCCGCCCGCAGCGCGCTGCGCGAAAACCTGTATCTGCACTGCATGCGCGCGCTGGCGTATGCCGAGCAGTTCGGTCCGCACGGGCTCTGCCGCATCGGGTCCTGCGACTGGAACGACGCGTTCTCCGCAATGGGCGTCAAGGGTCGAGGCGAAAGCGTGTTCGTCAGCTTTTTCCTTATTCTCACGCTGCGGGCGTTTGAGCCCGTGATGGCGCACTTTGGCGACGAGGAAGCCATTTCCCACTACCGCACGCTGGCCGAAAGCCTGCTCCGTGCGCTCGACGAGCACGCCCTCTGCGGCGACCGCTACGCCCGCGCCTTCTGTGACGACGGCTCGGCCGTCGGCGTGGCGGGCAATGAGGAATGTGAAATCGACCTGCTGGCGCAGTCCTTCGCAGCGATGACGATGGGCAGAACGCCCGAGACCGAACGGGCGATGTTTACCGCCTATGAAAAGCTGTTCGACCGCACGCACGGCATTCTCAGGCTGTTTACGCCCGCGTTTGACAAAACCAGGCAGAAGGTCGGCTATATCCGCAGCTATCCGCCCGGCATCCGAGAGAACGGCGGGCAGTACACCCACGCGGCGGTCTGGGGCGCAAAGGCCTTCTTTTCCATCGGGCGGCCGGATATCGGCCTGCAGCTCATCAATGCGCTCAATCCCGCCGCACGCTGTACGGACCCGGAGGCAGCCGCCGCCTACCGCGGCGAGCCGTATGTCCTCTCGGCGGATATCTACGCTGCGCGCGGGAATGAGGGCCGTGCAGGCTGGAGCTGGTACACCGGCGCGGCTGCGTGGTATTACCGTGTGGTGCTTGAGGACGCGCTCGGCGTGCACTTTTCAGATGGCTTCCTCCGCGTGCGCGTCGAGCCGACGATGGAATACACGCTCGAGTGTGCGTTCCCCGGCGGAAAGCTGCGCATCGTGTCCGCCGCAGGCAGCGAAGTGACGCACAACGGGCGTCCGTGCAGCTTCCCCGTCATACTGGAGGACGGAGAGAACGAGATCACCGTCTCGCCAAGGACTGATGCAAAAGATTTGTAAGAAGTCCTTCTGTCGAATTGACAAACAGCGGAGCGTATGGTAGAATGCAGTCAAAGAAGGATGACAGCGGCTTGAAACGCAGGCTTGCTTATCCTTCTTTTGCGGAGCAGGGAGACAAGTTGAAAAGCTGGATTGTACAAGCCTTTTGCTTTCGGCTTTCACCGCACAACGGGCGAGATCCGAAAACGCAAACGGTTTGAAAAAACTTGAATTGCGTTTCAGGGTCTTTACGAGCTTGTCTTTTTGCATTCTGAAAGGAGCAATGATCAATGAAAAAAATCTTTACTCTGACCGCATTGCCGCTCTGTGCGCTGCTGGCGTTCGGCGCTTGTGCGAACCGTACGGACACGCCGTCCGAGCCGGCCGATCCCTCATCGACGCAAGTGCCCGTGCAGGAGCTTACCGAAGCGCGGGAGCATGCCGGCGCATTGAAAGCGGAGCTGGATGAAATGAATCGGCTGCTTCAAGTTGAACAGACCGAGAAGCAGGCCTTGTCCGACCGTGTTGACGAGCTTGAGGATGCGCTTGCCGCCGCGCTGGAAGGAAAAGAAGGGTCGGAAACGCCGGATAACAACGAAGATGAACCGTTTCTCGAACGCGCGTTGGCTAACGGCGCGACTCTTATATACAGAGCGGGCGTTTCCGACGGACCGGTTTACAGCGAACATCTGGCCGACGAGATGAAGGTCCGCTATGCGGATGGTACGGAGACGGAAATCGGAACCTCTCTTTCGTCGGTTGAGGTCTCGCCGGACGGAACGCGGCTGCTGTACAACCAGGGCTTTACCTGGGAAGGCGCCGGTACGCTTTGGGTGTGTGATTTTGAATCCCGTGAAAAACGGCAGCTTTCGCTCGACGGCCTGCGCGACATGTACACGCCCGCATTCGCCGATTGGCTGGATGACCGGTATATCCTGTTCGTCGAACAGTTCGCGTCCGGTACAACTGTGATGGGCGGCGACCTGTGCGTGTGCGATACGGAGACAGACGCCCTCCTGCGGCTGACCAATACGGCGACGGATGGCTTTCAAATCCGTTCGTTCGAGGTTTTCGGGGACGATTGCGTCGTATTTGACTGTGTGCAGACATCGGATGGGTTCATCGAAGATCAGGCCAATCCCGTGCTTATGACAGACGAGCTGTACGAGCTTATCCGCGATGAAAAGACCGTTGATCTCCGCAGATGAGTAAAAGGAAGCTCGTGCGGTTGACCGCGCTGCTATTCGGCGTATCGCTGCTTCTGGGCGCCTGCTCCGGCAACGGACTGTCGTCCGAGCTGGAGATCATACGAGCCGAGCTGGAAGTTCTGCGGGAGGAGCTGGCCGGAACCAAGGAACGCCTTGCCGAAGCACAGGCGGAAAACCGCGCGCTGGACGACCGCATAACCGATTTGGAGGCGGCGGGCGAATACCCGATCTTCCGGCAGACGCTGGACAACGGCGTCACGCTGATTTACGAGCTGGGCCAGCTTGATGTCGGCTATAATCCTCTCGTTGAACGCCGTGCAAGCCGGCTTTACGTCCGGTATGCCGACGGCGAGCGGCGTCAGGTGGGCGGGGAACGCGGCTTGTCGTCGATTTCGGTCTCGCCGGACGGAACGCGGCTTTTGTACAACGACGGCTTCGCCGGAAACTTTGATGCCGCCGACGGGGCCGAGCCCGGCAGTCTGTATGTGTATGATTTTGATTCGCGCAGAGCTTCGTGGCTGGAACTTGACGGGCTTCGTGAAGGGTATACGCCCGCGTTTGCGGATTGGCTGGACGATCGGTATATCCTGTTTGTCGAGCAGCTTGCGTCCGGCGCGTTCACGGTCGGCGGCGACCTGTGTGTGTATGACACGGAAAACGATACCTTCCGCCGGCTGACCCATACGGCGCGTGAGAACTTTCAGATTCGATCCTTTGAAATTTTCGGGCGCGATTATCTCGTGTTCAACTGTACGCAGTATGATGAGGCGTATATAGGCATGGATTCCCATCCCATACTGGTTATGGCCGAATTGTACGAGCTGATCCGCGACGGCAAAACCGTCGATTTGCGGGAACGCGTGACAGACTCGTAGCAATGGCGGGCTTCGCATCGCTTTCGGCAGACAAAGGACTCCCTTCACAGGGAGTCCTTTTGGCTTGCAGGAAAAAGGGTTCGCCCAAAAGAGCTGCGCAAACAGGACAGGTCGTATGCCCGCCAATTGGAGGGGAAGGCTTTGTCTGTTTCAGCTCTTGCGGCCTGTGGGCCGCGTTTTTTGATATTTCCGTTCCGGGCGCCGAGAAAAGGAATTTCGCCTCTGCGGCGGACGGCCGCGGACGCCGCCCCTCGGCTTCCCACAAAGCGCGCAAGCCCTGACCCCGCAGTTTTGCGCAAATTGCCGGTTGAGCTCACCCTTCTCGAAAGTCTGAAAGGACTCCCTGTGAAGGGAGTCCTTTTGCCGGTTAAAAGCTGCCGTATAAAGTCTCGGTGATTCTGCGCGCTTCCTCGGAAAACTCGATCGTGTGCAGGTAATCCCTGACTTTGATCTCTGTGATCTCGACCGGGACGCAGGGGCTTTCCGTCACCCATTGCCAGCTGTCGACCCGGCGGAAGGCGTCGGCCTTCACCTTGTAAACGTAACCTGTGCCGTTGGGGTCGACCGAGCCGTAAATCAGTTTTGTTTTGACGTTTTCGCCGGAAATTTCGCAGGAAAAATCCCGTCTGCCCTGTGGGTTGTCCGGGTACCAGCGGATGGGAAGGGCGAATGGGATCACCCACTCCGGCTTCTCTGCCGCATACAGCGCAAACAGGGACTCCGTATCCTTTGCGCCCCGGGCCTGCTGCGGGACGAGCGTTTCAAATCTGTATGGGCTTCCGTGATACAAATACTGGGGTGATGTCATGCTTCCTTCATCCTTTCGTATGTTATTTATATATAATACAAATATTTTTTTTGCTTGTCAACAGCAAATTGCAATAATTATATAAAAACCGCTTAACGGACGGATGGAACGCGCGCCGTCCGGCCATACTAAGAGAAGCGAAGAACCGATCAAAACCGATTTTGGAAAGGAATGCATAAAACCATGAAAAAAATCATCGCGTCCCTGGCCGCCGTTGCGCTTGCTGCGGCGCTTTGCTGTGCGTTCGTCTCTGCTGCGGAAACGAGCGGCACGGGACCGGCCGACACCAACGTCGCGCAGGGCAAGACGTACACGACGACCACCGCCGCTTACGGCGATGACGAGAACGCATTTTATCTGGATGAAGCCGGCATCAAGCTGACCGACGGCATCATCGGCGACAAAGTGCCGTGGAGCGCCGACGCATATGTCAAGCTGGCGAAGGCCGCCGAAGGTACGGATGCCTTCAGCTCCGTCGTGATCGACCTGGAGCAGATTTACACCCTCAGCCGCTTTGCGGTCAACTATTATGCCGGCGAAAACGGCGGCGTCTATTATCCGCTGGATGTAAAGGTCTATATCAGCGACGACAAAACGACATGGACGCCTGTCGCCGGCACGCTGACCGGACTGGGTGAGACGGGAGAGGGCGGCCTCGGCACCAAGCCGGAGGGCGAGTATTACGGTGAGGCGATATTTGACCCGTCCGTCGAAGTGACCGCGCGTTATCTCAAATTCGAGCTGCATCCTTCGCAGCGCGAGGGCGGGGCGTATAACGATATCTATGTTTCCGAACTTCAGGCGTTCGGCACTTCGGCGGCCGGCGACTCGAGCAGCGCGGCAAGCGATACGTCGTCCACGCCGCCTACGGCGGACCGTGGCTTTTTCGCCGCCGCAGTGCTGGCGTTCGTTGCGGTAACGGGCGCGGCCGCTATCATCGGCAAGCGCGCCTGACGCGCGCCGGCCTTTTCGGACGCGCCGCCGGTAAAGCGGGGAGTCGCGGCGTTTTGCGTGGAATTTCCCATAAGGCAAGCCGCCATTCCTCCAAATCCCCCATGTCCGCACAGCGGGTGTGGGGGATTTGCGCAAAACGGAACTTGTTTTATCGTGCGCCGCTTTTCCTCCAATGCCCGACGCCGGCTTTGCCGGCGTCGGGCATAAAAAAGGGGGGAAAGGTCGAAGGGATTAGTCAGCGGGTGACTTTGCCGACTTCTTTTTTTCTTTAGGCTTTCTGCCCATCTTTTCTCTACGCCCAACGCCCGCACAGCGGGCGTTGGGCGTAAAAAGGCATAATGCTATCCGGAAATTTTAAATATATATGCCTAACGCCGGCTTTGTCGGCGTTAGGCATAGGGAGTATACGAAAGTTTGCGATTCCGCTTTTCTTTTTCGAGCATCGTCCCGCTGTGCGGGACGATGCTCGAATTCAAAGGATGACACAGTAAACGGGTTTATGTGTATGTCCAACACCCGCGTAGCGGGCGTTGGGCATTCGCGCAAAGCGGAACTTATAAAACAACGTTATTTTCATTCTATGCCGTACGCCGGCTTTGCCGGCGTAGAACATACAAAGGGGATGGCGCTGAATTGGGTGGAATGTTGGTTGGTTTTGGTTGCGTTGCTTACTCTTTTATGCCCCACGCCGGCTTTGCCGGCGTGGGGCATAAAAGAGAGAAAGAGCCGAAGGGATTAGGTAGCGGGTGACTTTACCGACTTCTTTTTTTCTTTAAGCTTCTTGCTCGTCTTTTCTCTACGCCAACGCCCGCTGTGCGGGCGTCGGGCATAAAAAAGGGGGGGAAAGCCGAAGGGATTAAGTGCGGATTGCTTTGCTGGCTTCTTTATTTCTTTAGGCTTTTTGCTTATTTCTCTTCTGTCCGCCACGCCCGCTATGCGGGCGTGGGGCATTTGAGGGAATGGCGGCTTGCCCTATAAAGAGCGAAGCGGAAACCGCAAGTCCCTTTCGGCAGCCCTCCGGCGCCGACTTACCGGAATTTTACCGGTCGGGCCGTCCTGCCGGACAACGGACAGCGTGCTGCTGACCGCTTTGCCCGCCGGTACGAACCCGCGCCGGTGCGCGGCGGCGACGTTTGTCCAGGATATGCCTTCCTTCCATATCTGCGGGGCGGTTCGGGACTGACATGGCGGCCGTTTTGCCGCCCCCCTTCCCCGAGGTCTTGGGAAAGGACCGTGGCTCCGAGCGCATGCGGGGCTTTCTTGTATGACCACTTGATTTCTGCCGGAATATAATATATAATAAAATGGCCGTAACTAAAATACGTGCGGAAGAACAGCCCGTCTGCCGGCCGTTCTGTTTGGAAACAGACGCGGCGGTGCGCGGTTTTTTTCGGTTTTGCGGCATTTCTTACGGATAAGAGGGAGCGTGAGGAGGCTTTGCGCATTATGGCGATCACGGCGGCGGTGCGGTCACAGCCGCTGCCCGCGCCTTTCGTTACCGCCGCACGGCGGGTGGACGTGCTGACCGAGGCGGTCATCACCGTCGAGACCGACGAGGGGATTTCCGGCTGCTGCGGCGCGCCGGATACGGCGGCCGTCACCGGCGACACGCCCGGGTCGGCCGTTTACGCGGCAGAGCATATTTTTGCACCGCTGCTGGTCGGGCGCGAGTTGACGGCGGACGTCTCCGAGTGCTGCGAGAAGGCGCTTTACGGCAACCCGGGCGCGAAGGCAGCGCTGGATGTGGCCGTCCACCGTGCGCTGGCCGCTTCGCGCGGGGTTCCGCTGTGCGCGCTGCTCGGCGGCCGGCCGCACGAGCTGACAACCGATCTGACCATCAGCGCGGGCGCGCCGTCCGATGTGGCTTCGCGGGCCGCAGACGCATACGCGAACGGGTTTCCGATATTGAAAATCAAGCTCGGCACCGACATTGAGGCTGACCTGCAAACGCTGCGCGAGCTGAAAGCGGCGCTGCCGCCCGACGCCTGTCTGCGGCTGGACGCGAATCAGGGCTGGACGTCCGCGCAGGCGCTGCGTGCGGCCGGGCTTTGCGTTTCGCTCGGTTTGAATATCGATTTTCTGGAGCAGCCGACGCCCTGCGCCGACCTGCGGGCGCTGGCCGAGGTCACGCGCGGCACCGAGCTGCGCGTATTGGCCGACGAATCGGCGCGCGACCTTGCGTCCGTCCGGCGGATTGCCGAGACGGGCAGCGCGGATATGGTCAGCATCAAGCTGTTCAAATGCGGCGGACTGCGCCGTGCGCGCGAAATTGCGGATTACTGCGCGCCGGCGGGAATCGGCGTTGTGATGAGCTGTATGCTTGAGGGCGCCGAGTGCACGGCAGCGGCCGCGCACTTTGCGGCGGCTGCGGGCATCGAGCGGCTGGATCTGGACGCGCCGCTGCTCTGCGGTCAGACGCTTGCTTCCGATGTGGCGTTCGACGGCTGCCGGATTCGGTTCCTGTCCTGAATCGCGGCGATTGCTCCGACGGGGCGGTCTCCCGCCGCCGGAATGCGCCGGGGATTCGCCGTTTCCTATCCTTTTTCGGAACCCCGAAAGGCGGCTGCGCTGCGGCGGAGCCGTATCGGCTGCGGCATCGCAGTTGCTCCAAGACGGATTTTATCCAATGATCTCATTTTGGGAGTGTGCGGAATGATCGACGAAAAATATCTCACCGAACACACATCGGTCCTCGTCTGCGCAGCGGACGGGACGGTGCGCTTTGCGCATAACGAAAACAGGGTGCGGAAAAGCGCCTCGCTCATCAAGCTGTTCATTGCCGAAGCCGCGCTGCGCAGCGGGCTTCCGCTTTCCGGCCGGCTCGAGGTGCCGAAGAAAGCCTATCTCGGCAACAGCATCCTGACCGAACTTAAGCAGCCCGAGGTTACGCTCTACGAGGCGCTGGCCGCGATGCTCGCGTGCAGCGACAACACGGCCACCAACCTGCTTATTGCTTATCTCGGCGGATTTGAGGCTCTCAACGCCGCTTTCCGCAGCTTCGGCGCGGTACAGACGGCGGTCAACCGCAAAATGCTCGATTTCAAGGCGGCCGAGGCGGGGCGGGACAACACGACCACTGCCGCCGACTGCGTTGCCTGTCTGCGCCGGCTCTGTGCCGACCCGAAAGCGAGGGAGCTTCTCTCGATGCAGAAGGATCGTGAGCGGCTGATGCGCTATATCCTTTGCGACGTGGGTTTTATGGGCAAGAGCGGGGATATCGAAGGCGTGTTCCACGATGCGGGCGCGTTTGCCGATAAAAACGGGAAAACGGTTTTCGCGGCTGTTCTCACCGAGCAGACCGAGCGCAGCACGGCCAAACGTCTTGCCGGCCAGGTCGGCCTGCTGGCCTACGGCGCGCCGCGCGCGGTCGTTGCAGGGCCGACCGGCTGAATCCGGTTGCCGCTGTAAGGGATTCTGCGCAAATTGGGACCGTCTGCCGGACGGCTGCTTCTGCGTCGCAGCGGCTTTGTGCCTCTTGAGGCTGATTTGGAGGGAACCATATGGCCCCTTTTTCTTTCAATAGCGCACGATTGTGCGGCTGAAACGCAGTCAAACTGTAAGGCAAAAAAACTTTACATAATCCAACAATTCTGACTATGCACGGCAAAGCCTCGCGCAAACGGATTCTGCCAGGTTCCTGTACGGGTTTGAATTGCGTTTCAGCATACAGCATCCGACCTGCGGGAATGTCCGCTGCGCAACTTTTAATGCCATTGTCGAAAAATAGAGAAAAAATCAAACGACGCACGGCAATGCCGTGCGGAAAGGACACCGATTATGGAATCGATCGTATCACGGCAGGCGTCTGCCGCAGAGCGGCTGCGGACGCATTTGTACCGGCACCGCAACCCGTATCTGCTCGCCCTACTGCTGCTCGCGCTCTGTATCCTTCCGCTGGCGATGGTGCCGATGCCCAAAGGGCATGATATCCTCTTCCACCTCAACCGCATCGACGCACTTGCGGCCGAAATGGAGGCCGGGAACATTCCCGCGCGCATCTACCACACGGTTTACGGCGGCGTCGGCTACGCGAGCGGCCTGTTTTACGGTGATTGGCTGCTGTATATCCCGGCGCTGCTGGTCACGGCGGGTGTGGGCGTGGTGACGGCGTACAAGCTCAACATCATGTTTGTCACCGTACTTACCTTGTTTGTCGCATATTTTTGCGCACGGTCGGCGTTCGGCGACAGCCGGAGCGCGTTGACAGCGGCGGTGACCTACGGATTTTCGGGCTATTTTGCCATCGATACCTACACGCGGGCGGCCGTCGGGGAAATGACGGCGTTCGCGTTCGTGCCGCTGGTCTTTCTCGGACTGTGGTCTATCCTCTGCGGCGACCGGAAAAAGTGGCTCTGCCTGCCGGTGGGGCTGACCTTCCTGCTCGTTTCGCATGTGCTTTCGGCCTTCATCGCGGTACTGCTGTGTGCTGTTTTCTTCCTCTGCTACCTCGGCCGCGTCATTCGGGAGCCGCGCCGGCTGCTGTATATCGGGTATTCGGTGCTCGCGTTCGCGGTGCTGTCGGCCTCTTTTCTGTTTCCGATGCTTGAGCAGATGGCGAGTACGACTTTCTTGTCCACCGACGGGACAAGCGCGACCTATTACGGCACGCTTACGCAGCGTTCGCTGCCGTGGTGGGCGGCGGTGTTCGATTTCAACACGCGGCTCGATTACAAAACGGCCGCCTTCGGCTTTTGGATTCCCAACGGGCTGGGGATGGCCTTCGTCGTGATGCTGGCTGCGTTTTTCCGCTATATTACACGCATCCGCGAAAAGAAAAACCTGTTCGTTTTTCTGTATTTCTCGGTTTTCCTCCTGTTGATGACGACCGAGCTGTTTCCATGGTCCTATTTTCAATCTGTTTGCGGGACCATGCAGTTTCCGTGGCGGCTTCTGCTGTTCGCGACCTTCTTTATGGCGCTGTTCGCAGGACAGTTCGTCAAGCAGGCGCCTACGAAAAACGTTTCGGCGGTTTTCTGCACGCTGTTCGTCTGCTGTTCGCTGTTTTCGTATGTTTCAACGGCGAGCGTCTCGATCCTGAATTATGCCAATTATGCTGCAAACGGGACGGAAATTACCTATAATTACAAGGATAACATCGGTGCGGGCGAATATCTCCCCTCTTTGGATATGAAGCCTGCGACCTACCGTTCGCTTCTGTACAACCGTCGGGACAGGGTGACGACGAACAATTCTTCTCTCGGTACGCTGACAGCCGAGCGCGGACATGGAAGCGTAAGCGTCGCTTTTGCGGATAACGATCGTGTCGATACGTACATAGACGTGCCGCTGCTTATGTATAAAGGCTATTCCGCCCGCGCCACGCTTGCGGACGGCAGCGCAGTCGACCTGCCGGTCGCTTACGGGGAGAACAATCTCGTCCGCGTGTACCTACAGGGTGTTTCCTCCGGCACGGTTACGGTCTGGTATGAGGGAACGGCTGTGCAGCGCGTGTCGTTTATCGTTACCGTCGCCGGCTTTTTGCTGCTGCTCGTGAGCGGAATCGTATACTTTGCCGTCCAAAAGCGCCGGAACGGCAAAGACGCCTGCGCCGGCACAGGCGCCTCGCCGGCGCTCGGTGAGGCATCGGCCGGCGATCAGCCGGCAATCAGTTCGGAAACGGTGACGAAGGAATAGCCCCGGTCGATCAGCTCGGGCAGGATGATTTCCAGCGCTTCGGCTGTGGGACTGTTCCCGTAAACATTGTCGTGGAACAATACGATATCGCCGAACTTTACGTCCTGTAAAACCGTCTGCACCACGCTCTCCACCGGCGGAGAGGCCCAGTCGCGCGTGTCCATCCGCCACGACCACAGCACACATTTATAGCCGGCTTCGCATATGCTTTCTATCATGGAGCCGCTGATGTTTCCGCCCGGCGGGCGGAAAAGCACCGGCGAATAATCAAAGGTGCTTTCCAGCAGCTCGGACGTTTTGGCAGCCTCCTCCAGCAGTGTTTCGCTGCTTCCGCTGCGCAGCGGGTGCGTGTAGGTATGGTTGCCGATCTCGTGGCCGTCGTCGATGATGCGGCGGACGACAGATTCGTTGCCGGCAATGTTCCTGCCGATGACGAAGAAGGTGCCCTTGGCGCCGTATTTCTCCAGCACGTCGAGCACCTTGGCCGTCTGTTCGGGGTGCGGCCCGTCGTCAAACGTCAGCGCGACGACCTTTCCGCTTTTGGGGTTTTCGGAAAAGACCATCCCCTTTTCCTTATAATAATCCAGCTCCGCCGAGGTTGACTGCGGCACGCACAGCTCGTCTACGCGCCCGAAGCGGTAGCCTTCGTTCTTGAGCGTGACGATGACGTCCTCTAAAATTGCGGCGTTGGTCGCCGAGGTCGGGTGCAGCAGCATCACCATCCCGTTGTGGACATTGGCAAGGATCTTTTCCTTTGCCTGTTGCGGGTCGGGCTGCTTGTTGTTGTCCCAGTCGGCATAAGCGAAGGACCAGAATACCGGCGTCAGTCCCAGCCGCGCGCAGTTCTGGAGCGTCAGCTCGGTGAACGCGCCCTCCGGCGGGCGGAACAGCTTGCTCATCGTATATCCGGTGTATTCGGTGTAGAGCGCTTCAAGGTCGGTGATTTCCTTTTCGAACGCTTCAAACGGCATATTCGACATGTTCTTGTGCGAATAAGAATGGTTGCCGACCAGATGTCCTTCCTCGTTCATCCGTTTGACCAAGTCGGTGTTGGTTTTGACAAGATTGGGCAGGATAAAGAAGGTGCCCGGCACCTCCTGCCGTTTGAGGATGTCCAGCGTTTTTTCGACGTTGCCGTTTTCATAGCCGGCGTCAAAGGTCAGGTAAATCACCTTTTCCTCGCTGTCGCCGAGATAAACGCATCCGTATTTGTCAATGAACGTTTCGCCGCCGTACACTTCGGGCTGCTTGTGCTCGGAGTTGGGCTTGAAATACCAGCCCGGCGCCGTTGCAGCCGCCGCGTTCGATACGAAAGCGAGCGTCAGAAGCAGCGACAGGATCACGGTTTTGGTTGTTTTTTTGATGTTTCATCATCTCCTCCCAAGGTTTAGTGTTTCCGCTTGCGGCTTTGTTTACAGCTTGAAAAAAATTCATTTTTTAATGTATCGCTATATATATTTGTTGTTTTATACTTGTATTTGATGAAAATGTTGAAAAGATTTTCAGCCGTCATCCGCTTTTGCGAATAACGTCCCGGGTTTGGCCCGGGGAAATATGCCGTACAATATCTATTTCTTATACATCCAAAGGGGTTTGCAGCCCGAGGCAATCGCCGCAGTTGGCAAAACGGTCTGAAACCGTTTTGTCAGGGAATCGTATTGGATTTATAATCATGTTTCGGCAGACGCAAAATTTCATCAAAACAAATTTGGTACGCATGATATATTTTTTGCGGCTTTGCTGCGGCAATACGGACAGAAATTGAAAAATTTTTCGCAAAAACGTTCCGTGTTTTCGCAATCAGGCATGCCGGCTGAAGGGGGCGTAAAGGCTTCCCCGCACAATTTACGGCTGGAGCCTTGAGGGCACGCCTGCCTGCAGCATTTCCGTCATTCGTCACAAAAATATTTCGTAACAGGATTCACTATACGTGTGTATTTTTGTTTGGACCGATGAAAAATCTGACGGCTCAATTGCGCCTTCAGATTTATGCGGGGAAGCCTTAAAAAACGCGCCGCAGCGGACAGCGGTTCGTATCCGCTGCGATTTCCGGCAGCCGCGCATCCTGCGTTTTATCATCGTCTGCATTCATATTGAATCAAAAAGGAGAAAGCAAAATGATTGTTTGCGTCCCGTCCGCCGTCCTCTACCGCTATCCCGATGCGAAAAGCGAAATGACCGACGAACTGCTTTTCGGTACCGTCTGCGAGGTGCTGGATACCGTGGATGATTACTGCCGTATCGAAACCGACTACGGCTACCGCGGCTATCTGCGCCGCTCGGACCTCTGCGCGGGTGAGCAGCAGCCGTCGCGCGTCGTCTGCGTGCCCTGCGCGGACCTGCTGTACACGCCCGAATACCGTCGCGCGCCGCGGATGACGCTGCCGATGGGCAGTGTGGTTGACGCTGCCTGTTCCAAGATAGAGCCGCGATACGCGTTCGTCTATCTGCCCGATAAGACCGTCTGCTGTATCCGGAAGGAAGCGCTTGCGCCGCTGCCTGTGCCGATGGGCGAGCGGGAGACGCGGGAAGCCGTCGTGCGTACCGCGCAGTCCTATCTCGGGACGCAGTACCGCTGGGGCGGCAAGACCCATGCGGGGGTCGACTGCTCGGGGCTGGCGTTCATGAGCTATCGGATGAGCGGACTGACACTCTATCGCGATGCGGTGATGGAAAAGTCCGGGATTCTGCATGAAATTGATTATGCGCAGGCACAGCCGGGGGATTTGCTGTTCTTCAAGGGACATGTCGCCGTCTATGCCGGCGGCGGCCGGTTCATTCACGCGTCGGCGTCGGCGGGGAAGGTCGTATACGGCAGCATTGAACCGGACGACGAGCTGTATCTGCCTGAGCTGCATAAAAATCTTTTACATACGGGAACGGTATTTTGAATGAAAGAAAACGTATTTGTGCCTGCCGCCGAAATCGAGCGGCAGAAGGCCATCGCGGCCGAGCTGAAGGCGTCCGGCGGCGGGCGGGTTTGGATCAGGACCTTCGGCTGCCAGCAGAACGAAGCGGACAGCGAGAAGCTGCTGGGCATCTGCGGGCTGTGCGGCTATACGCCGGTCGGCGAAGCCGCACAGGCCGATTTGGTCATCATCAACACCTGCGCCATACGCGAGCACGCCGAGCTGCGCGCGCTCTCGGGCGCCGGTCAGCTTAAAAAGCTCAAAGCGGACAGGCCCGACCTGCTCGTCGCCGTCTGCGGCTGCATGGTCGAGCAGGAGCACCGCCGCGCGCAGCTCTTTGCAAGCTATCCCTATGTGGATTTCCTGTTCGGGACGGACAGGCTGCATCTGCTGCCCGAGCTTCTGCTCCGCGCCAAGCGCGAGAAGAAGCGCTTCGCCGTGACCGCGTCGCAGCCGGGCGGGGATTTCGGCGTCATCAGCGAGGGAATGCCGGTACGCCGTACGAGCGCCTACCGCGCGTGGCTGCCGGTGATGTACGGCTGCAACAACTTCTGTACCTATTGCGTGGTGCCTTTCGTCCGCGGGCGAGAGCGCAGCCGCGATACGGAAACGATCCTGCGCGAGGCGCGCGAACTGATCGAAAGCGGCTGCCATGACATCACGCTGCTGGGTCAGAACGTCAACTCCTACGCGGGTGACACGGACTTCCCCGGGCTGATGCGGAAGATTCTGGAATTGCCTGGCGATTTCTGGTTGCGGTTTATGACCAGCCATCCGAAGGACGCGTCCGGGGACCTCGTCGAAGCGATGCGCGAAAGCGATAAGGCGGCTCGCCACTTCCATTTGCCGGTGCAGTCGGGCAGCGACCGCATTTTAGCGCGGATGAATCGGCGCTATACCGCCTCGGAATATCTGGAGAAGGTCGCGTACATCCGTGAGCGCCTGCCCGACGCGGCCATTACCAGCGACGTCATCTGCGGGTTCCCGGGCGAAACGGAGGCTGATTTTGAGCAGACTGTCGAGCTGGTCGGGCGCGCGGGATTTGACATGCTCTACACCTTCGTCTATTCACCGCGCGTCGGCAGTGCTGCGGCGAAAATGGAGGGTCAGATCCCGCATGAGGAGAAGGTCCGGCGGTTTGAACGCCTCTCGGCGTTCCAGAACGAGCGCGCCGCAGCCATTAACGCCTCCTACGTCGGGAAAACGCTGCGCGTTCTCTCCGATGGGGAGGAGAACGGTATATATTCGGGCCGATGCTCGCAGAATAAGATTGTAACCTTCGACCGCGCGGTCGCGCCGGGCAGCTTTGCGCAGGTGGAGATCACCGGCGCACAGGCCTATGCGCTTTCGGGCGTCGTAAGGGAATGATATAAGAAAAAATAAACAGAAAAGGTTGAGTGGAACAATGACGGACAAAATGACAAGCCTCGTAAACGACTTGGGCGAAGAACTGCGTGAGAGCGGGCAGGTGAAGGAATACCTCGCCGCGCGCGACGCTTATGCTTCCGACCGCGCCATCAGTGAAAAGGTGGCCGAATACAACGTGCAGCGCATGGTGTATGAGCAGGAGAGCGCCAAGGATGAAAAGGACACGCTGCTGCTGGACCAGATCCGGATGCGGATGGACGCGCTTTATGAAGAGATCACCGAAAACGCCGTAATGAAGCGTTATGTCGCCGCCGAGGACGGGGTCAACGCGCTTTTCGGCGAAATCAACCGGGTGCTGCAAAGCTTCGTGATCCCCGAGGAAGAGCATAGCTGCGGCGGCGATTGCGGTCACTGCGCCGGCTGTCATTAAAATTGAAAGATAGAAAATACGAGGGGAGAGATTCGATATGGCCGTTTCGCCGATGATACAGCAGTATTTTGCGATCAAAAGGGAATATTCCGACTGCATCCTGCTTTTTCGGGTGGGTGATTTTTACGAAATGTTTTACGACGATGCCATCACCGCCTCACAGGCCCTCGAGCTGGTGCTGACCGGCAAGGACTGTGGCGACGGAGAGCGCGCGCCGATGTGCGGCGTGCCGTACCATGCGGTGGAGGGGTACATTTCCAAGCTCGTCACGAAGGGATTCCGTGTAGCCGTCTGCGAGCAGTTGGAGGACCCGGCGCAGGCAAAGGGCCTCGTCAAGCGCGACGTGGTGCGCGTGGTTACGCCCGGCACGGTGACCGAGGGCTCCTTCCTTGCCGCAGACAGAAACAACTATATCTGCTCGCTTTATTACGAGAACGGGCGCTACGGCGCCGCATATGCGGATATATCGACCGGCGCGCTGTACGCGACCGATCTGCCCACCGAGGACGTCAAGAGCGCGCTGCTCTCGTCGCTGACCTCCTATGCGCCCAGCGAGATCGTCACCGACGGCACCCTGGATGAGGATGTGCTCGCTTATCTGAAGGACCGCTTCGGCACGCTGGTCACGCAGGTGGACAAGTCTGAGTACGACTACGAGAAGGCGGAGAAGGAGATCGCCTCCCTTTCCGCGGATGACGACAGCACCGAGCACGGGCCGCTCTGCCTGCGTGCGGCGGGTGCGCTGATTGCCTATCTGCGCCGCACACAGAAGGACACAGTGGCCTATCTGCGGCATATCCATTTCTATTCCGATACCAAATATCTGTCGATGGATGCTTTTACAAAGCGAAGCCTGGAGCTGACCGAATCGATTTCCAATCGGGATAAACGCGGGAGTCTGCTGGGCGCCATCGACAGTACAGGCTCTGCGCCGGGCGCGCGGCTGCTGCGCAAGTGGGTGCTGAACCCGCTGCTGGATGTAGAGCAGATTTCCGCCCGGCAGGATGCGGTGGAGGAGCTGAAGGACAATACGGTCGTCCGCAAGGAGCTGTACCGCCTTCTCCGCCTGATTATTGATATGGAACGGATGACCACGCGAATCATCTACAACACCGCCGGCGCGGGTGATTTGAAGCTGCTGGAAAAGACGCTGCGGGTGATCCCCGAGGTCAAGGAGCAGCTTGCGCAGCTTCGCTGCGGAACGCTTCGGGGTCTCGACGAGTCGCTCGAGCTGCTGACCGATGTTGCGGACAGCATCGGCAACACGATTAAGGAGGAGCCCGCCGGAACGCTCAAAGAGGGCGGCATCATCCGCAACGGCGCCAACGAAGTCGTCGACGAGCTGCGGCTGATGGTGCTGGACGGCAAGGAGTGGCTGGCCAAGATCGAGCAGCTTGAGAAGGAGCGCACCGGCATCCGCACATTGAAGGTCGGCTACAACAAGGTGTTCGGCTATTACATAGAGGTGTCCAAGTCGTTTGCCGGCTCTGTGCCGGGCAACTATATCCGCCGGCAGACGCTGGCCAACAGCGAGCGCTACGTCACCGACGAACTTAAGGATATGGAGAGCCGCATTCTCAGCGCGAAGGAACGGCTGTATGCGCTGGAATACGAGATTTTCCAGAAGCTGCGCGAGGTGATTCTTCAGTCGGCCGACCGTATCAAGAAAGCCGCGGCCATCCTTGCCGAACTGGATGTATACACCTCCTTCGCGACGACGGCGGCCGATATGAATATGGTCCGGCCGGTCGTGGATGAGTCGGATGTCCTTTCGATCACGGAAGGCCGCCACATCGTTGTCGAAAAACATCTGAAAAAGACGTATTTCGTCCCCAACGACTGCGCGTTCAATGAGGAAAGCGAACGCCTGCTGCTGATTACCGGCCCGAATATGGCGGGAAAATCCACATATATGCGGCAGGTGGCGCTTATCGTGCTGCTGGCGCAGATCGGGTCGTTCGTGCCCGCGTCGAAGGCGCATATCGGTTTGGCGGATAAAATATTCACCCGTGTCGGCGCGTCGGACGATCTGGCGGGCGGCAACTCGACTTTCATGCTTGAGATGAGCGAGGTCGCCACCATCCTGCGCAGCGCCACGAAGCGGTCGCTGATCGTGTATGATGAAATCGGACGCGGCACTTCGACCTTCGACGGGATGAGCATCGCGCGTGCGGTCATTGAATATACGGTCGGTCATATCGGCGCGCGGACGTTGTTCGCTACGCATTATCACGAGCTGACAGCGCTGGAGGGCGAGTGCGCAGGCGTGGTCAATTACAACATCGCAGCCAAGAAGCGGGGCAGCGAGATCATATTCCTGCGCAAGATTGTGCGCGGTGCGGCCGATGAAAGCTATGGTATCGAAGTGGCCGCACTGGCCGGAGTACCGAAGGAGGTCGTCGGACGCGCGCGGGAGATTTTGTCGGAGATTGAATCGGTCGGCGGCCGCGTTTCCGAAAAGCCGGCTGCGGCGCCGGCGCCCACGGCGGCTGAGCAGGAGCTTTGCGACAGACTGCGGGCGCTCAATGTCGAGACCATCACGCCGATCGAAGCGATGTCGATTCTTTACGAGCTGAAAAATGCTTCGGCTGCCGCGGAATGAGAAAAACATAGCGTAAAAATTGCACATGCAGAGAACGGAAGTATACCCATTTTACGTCCGAATTCGGCTTGAAAGCGAGAACCAAACCTTTTAGCGGCCTTTGGCGAAACGGCCGAATTTGATTCATTTTTTGCGCCGCGGGCTTAGCGGCAGAATGGAGATTACTATGGCGAGGATCAACCTGCTTGACGCGCAGAGCGCGAATATGATCGCAGCCGGCGAGGTGGTTGAGCGGCCGGCGAGCGCACTCAAGGAACTGGTGGAAAACGCGCTGGATGCGCACGCACGCAAGCTCCGCATCGATGTCCGCAGCGGCGGCCGTGAGCAGATTGCGGTCACCGACAACGGCGACGGCATGGAGATGGAGGACATGCCCCGCAGCGTACTGCGCCATGCGACCAGCAAGATCAAAACCGGCGCCGATATTGACGGCGTGCAGACGCTGGGCTTCCGCGGCGAGGCACTGGCGGCCATCGCCGCCGTCTCTCGCTTACAGATTGTCTCGCGTCAGCGCGGTGCGGATTCGGGCTATCTTTTTGAAATCTGCGACGGGCAAAGCAAGCTCAGCGAGGTCGGCTGCCCTTACGGCACGACGGTGCTGGTGGAGGACCTGTTTTTCAATACCCCGGCGCGCCGGAAGTTTCTCAAGCGCGACGGCAGCGAAGCTGCCGCCTGCACGGCCGCTGCGGCTAAGCTGGCGCTTTCGCATCCGGAGGTTTCCGTCGAGATGCTTATAGACGGTACGGAAAAGTTCCGCACCGCGGGCGACGGCGACCTGTACAGCGCCATTTATGCCATATATGGGCGCAATGTTGCCAAGACGATGGTGCCGGTGGAATACTACCTTGACGGCATCGGCGTAGCGGGCTTCGTTTCGCTGCCGGAGGCGGCGCGCGGCAGCCGCACAATGCAGCTCTATTTTGTCAACCGCCGGTCTGTAAATTCCAAGACGCTCGCTGCGGCTGTTGAGGAGGCGTTCCGTTCGTTTCTGCCGGTCAAGCGCTTCCCCGCCGCCGTGCTGACGGTCAGCATTGACCCGCGGCAGACCGATGTCAATGTGCATCCGGCAAAGACCGAGATCAAGTTTGCCGATGAAAAGAAAGTGTTCTCCGCCGTGTATTACGGCGTGAAGAATTCGCTGGCCTGCCTGCAGACGCCTTCCGCTGCGGAAGCTCCTGCTCCCGGCCCCGTTTCCGTTCCCGTGCGGGAAACGGTCCCGCCGGCGGCGCCGGAACATGCGCCGGTTCCCGAGTCGGCGCGGCCTGCGGAGTCCGGGCGGGAATATACCGTGTTTTCCGCCTCCAGCGTCACCTCTCCCGACGAGCTGTTCGACGAGGGAACGGATGACCTTCCGCTTGCGTCTCCGCCGACGGGCAGGCTGTTCGACGTGCCGGTGCCCGACCCGGAATTTGAGGTGCTGTCGGACCCGGAACCCGCGATGCTGCCTGAGCTGTCCGCCGGCCCCGCTTACCGCTATGTCGGAGAGCTGTATGATGCGTTCCTGATTGCCGAAACGCTTGATACGGTCTATATCATTGACAAACACGCGCTGCATGAGCGTATTCTTTATGAAAAGCTCGCCGCGCATAAGGAAACGAACGCTCAGTGGCTCCTGACGGGCGTGCCTGTCACGCTGACAGACGAGCAGACGCGCGTATTGGAGGAGCATGCCGCGCTGCTGAGCGAATACGGCTTCGTGATCGAGCCGTTCGGCGACGGCGTGATTGTGCGTGCGGTCCCGGGCGCACTGGCCGACACGGCTGATCT
>ERZ857984.922-NODE-922-length-29247-cov-15.282338_pt1 | contig 29247 bp, 26 predicted proteins | sample MGYA00519914_ERZ857984 | MGnify/ENA primary metagenome ERZ857984 (study PRJEB31778, sample SAMEA3449417) | human gut metagenome | biome: human gut; feature: human-associated habitat; material: faeces | place: United Kingdom | collected 2010/2012 ... | reverse complement strand
TGGCTTCCGATTACTTTGACAAAAAGAGTAGGGCATATGGCGGAGCCCGGTAAAAGAAAAGAGGAAAAGAAAATGAATTTTGGTGTGATGGGGCCCGGAGTGATTGCTGAAAAATTTGCCGGAGCATGTGAACTTTGCGAAGGCGTCACGCTTTTGGGCGTGGCCTCCCGCAACCGGCAGCGGGCGGAAGCATTTGCCCGCAGACATGGTGTGGAACGGGTCTATGACAATTACGAAGCCCTTTTGGCTGACCCAGCTATTGATGCCGTGTACATTTCGGTAATTCACACGGGTCACTATTCTCTGGCTCGGAGATGTATAGAGGCCGGAAAGGCCGTTCTGTGCGAAAAACCTCTTACATGTTCCAGTACAGATACAGAGGAGCTTGCCCGCTATGCTGCAGAGCGCGGTGTACTGCTTATGGAGGCCATGTGGACGCTGTTTTTGCCTCCCGTTAAAAAAGCAATGGAATGGCTTCGCAGCGGTGCGATAGGAACAGCGGAATACAGTACCTGCAATTTTTCCTCGTTTGTAGAGAGAAATCCAAAAAGCCGGCTGTTTGATCCGGCTCAGGCCGGAGGAGGCCTTCTGGACGTGGGTGTGTACTGCGGAGCCTTCCTTTTGGAGATGGCAGGAGAAGAGCCAACAGATGTGAAGGCGCTTTTGCGTATGGGCCCCACAGGTGTGGACGAAATGGGAACAGCGCTTTTGCGTTTTCCCAGCGGACTTCTAGCAGACTGCTCCTTTGGCCTGCGGGCAGATTTGGATGACAATGCGTATATATCCGGCAGCAAAGGTAAAATTATTCTCCGCCATTTCTGGAGATGCCGCCGGGCCGAATTGTATGATGCCAACGGGAATATTCTGGATGCGTCAGAGGACGAACAGGAGAATGGCTTCGTATATGAGCTGGAAGCCTTTCGGGATTCGTTCTGTAAAGGCGAAACAGAGTGCCCACAGATGCCGCTTCGAAAGACCATAGCTGTTGCTCGGTGGATGGAGGCGATTGAGAAAGAGAGCGCAATCAATAGGTGATGATTCTAGTTAGTAGACTGGCGTTAGCTTCAATACAATGTGGTAAAAAGAACAGCCCTGCTTCTGTAATTTCACAGAAGCAGGGCCCTTTTGCATTGGTAAAAATAACTGTTATAAATCTATTTCACAGATGCTTATGTGAAATAAAATCACTATGCTTTGAAAATCATTGAAACAAATTTCTTTCTTCAGTAAAATAAAAGTATATCATATTATGGGGAGGAAGAAAGATATGAAAAAATCTATAGCGATTCTAGTTGGATTTTTTATTATCGTTTCATCCAGTATATTTTCTGGATGCAGTAGATTAGAAGGTCTATCGAACTTAGAGGCAAGAGAAAGCAGAAATTCATCTCACGATACGGCAGAATCAAACTTTGAAACGGGTAGTTCGCAGCGGGAATATAGTCAATCGTCCGATTCAGAGGAAGAAAAAGAAGAGTCTGGCGGTGTTGTCAGCAATAAGGATCAATCACAGGATTCTTCAATAGCTTCTTCTTCTGCTTCTGCTGGGCTCGATCCCAGTCTGGATTATGAGGTCATGACAACGGGAAATCTAGCGCTGGCTTTAGATGCTTTAAATGATGAATGGAAAAAGGGAAATTTCACGGAAGGAGGATCTGCACATGCTTTCATCAATAAAAATGATGCAATTCTGGTTCTGTATTCTCCATCCGATACGGCTCGAAGCGGAGACGAGGAGCAGGAAATCAAAGAGTTTTTGTCTTTGGCCTATGTTATAGCAGATGATTTTACTGTTTATGCGGAAGCAGGTTCCAGTATTTATATTGAGCTAACTGGAAACAGTGACATAGGTTTGATGATCACAGAACTTGATGGAAAGGTAACCACTGTTTTAACGGCTGAAAGCGACGACAGTTTTTATAATATCCTTTTAAAATCTGTTTATGATGAGGTCTTTGAGGAATATTCCTTTATGGGTATGTAGAGATTAAAACCACTACCTATACAAAAGGAGTACTGCCAGAAAGTACAACGGCAGTACTCCTTTTATTATTTGGCATCCTTCCAACGGAAATCGTTTACTGATGTAAGGCGTATATGAGATTCTGTTTTTGAGTATGTAGTTATTCAGATTTAATCGAAGATGAATGTCTTGATTCGGAGCTTAATTTTCGGAACAGATGTATAAGAACAACCACGGCTACAATTGAGAGGATGAGTTCGGCTGTGAGTTGTGCATATGCCAATCCATAGAGGGGGAAGAGGGCATTGAGGATGAAAAGGGCAGGGATCTCCAAAACTACCTTCCGGAGGATCGCAAAAATCAGTGCTTCCTTTCCCATGCCGGAGGCCTGGAAAATGCCTACAGCAATGAAGTCCATACAGAGGAAGGGAAGCCCCAGGCAGAAGCCGCGCAGGAAGCTTGTTCCATAGGAGACAATGGCCTCGTTTTGGATGAATAGACGTGTCAAATCCCCTGCACAGAAGAAATAACCAACAGAAACCGTTATGATGAAAGCCATAGCAATCTTTACGGTGAAAAGGAGCGTGTGTTTCATGCGCTTAACATTCCCACTGGCGTAGTTATAGCTGATAAGCGGCATGATTCCCTGAGAAAGGCCCATGGAAATCTGCATGGGGACCATATTGATTTTCTGAGCGATTCCCATAGCTGCCACGGCATTAGCTCCGAATGCGGAAGTGAAATTGTTGAGCACAGTCATTCCCGTTACATTCAGGAGATTCTGGATGGATGCAGGGATTCCTACACCAAATACGCCCTTCACAATAGGGGCGCGAAAGCCAAACATGCGGGGTCTGATACAGACATATGTATTTCCTCTTCGGAAGAAGAGCAAAACGAAAAAATACAGGCATGCCACACAATTTGAGAGGAAAGTAGCGCAGCCTGCTCCTGCGGCACCCATATTGAGGCCCCATGGAAGAATGAAGATGGGATCAAGGATGACATTCAGGAAGCATCCGCTCATTGTGCCGATACTGGCGTGAAGAGCGGCGCCCTCGGCCCGAACCAGATAGGCCATCACTACGTTGAGAATAGCGGGTGTAGCGCCGATATATACTGTCCATAGCATATAGCCGGCGGTAGCATCTGTGGTATTGGAATCCGCTCCCAGAAGCCGGAGAAGGGGATTGCTGAAGAGCACGCAGAGAAGGGAAAAAAGCAGGCCGCAGAAGACAGAGCAGTAAAATCCAAAGGCAGAGCTGCGGTATACGGTGTCGTAATCTTTTCGGCCCAGAGCCCGGCTCATCATACTGGAGCTGCCCACGCCAAAAAGATTGTTTATTGCGTTGAAGGCAAGAAGAACGGGAGATGCCAGCGTAACAGCCGCATTTTCAACAGGGTCGTTCAGCATGCCGACAAAATAGGTATCCGCTAAATTGTAAAGAACCATTACCAGTGAGCTCAAAATTGTAGGTATGGCCAACTGCATTACGGCTTTTGGCACTGGTGTCTGTTCAAATAGAGATGTTTTTTTTGCATTATCCATTCGTTTACGGCCTTCTTTCAGTAAAGCTTTATAAGAGTGAGATGGGAGAGGCTGAATCAAAATTCAGCCTGCATTCAAGGGCATAAAAACTATCTGTTGTATCTGAAAGGCTTCAGCTACGGATAGTAAAAAACCGCATGAACACTGAAAAATCAGTACTCATACGGCTTTTAATGGTCCGAGTGGCGAGACTTGAACTCACGGCCTCTTGACCCCCAGTCAAGCGCGCTACCAGCTGCGCCACACCCGGTTGTACCTAAACTTAACTTGCTTTCCGCTTATCGGCTTTCTGCTGATTCACCGCGGCGCTTCCTTCAGAAACATAGTCGCGGTACTTCGCTTGGAGCGCTCGTTCCGCTCCTTGTTTCTTCACCTCGGAGCAATGCCTTCATCCGCCACAGGCGGCGGCATTTCTCCTCGCCCAGCTGCGCCACACCCGGAAAGCTCATCAATAATACCACAAGAAAAGCGTTTTGACAAGTCTTTTTCCAAACTTTTTTAAAAACCCGGCAACTTTTTTATTTTTCTGCTCTCTCTCTTTACTTTTCCGCTTCCTCTGTGCTAAAATCTAAAGCACGGAAAGGGGAGTTAATTATGGCAAAAATAATCGGAGCAAATATACCTGATATACCGTGGGAGGATAAGCCGTCGGGGTTTGAATATCCCGTGTGGCGTTACAGCGGCAATCCCGTTATAACCCGCGATAACTTGCATATGGCGAACAGCATCTTCAATTCGGCAGTCGTGTCCTTCGGCTCGGGCTTTGCGGGAGTTTTCAGGGCGGATATCCGCTCGCGCGCCCAGAAGCTTGTCGTCGGGTTCAGCGACGATGCCGTGAATTGGACGCTTGAGGATAAATATATCTTCGACGGCTACGACCCGCGCCTGTGCGAAATAGACGGGAAATATTATCTGTCCTGGGTCAATCTGACCCCTCACGGCACAACTATCGGCATAGCCTTTACGGAGGACTTTAAGAGCTGGACTCAGCTCGAGGATGCCTGCTATCCCGTCGCCCGCAACGGCGTGCTCTTCCCGCGCAAGATAAACGGCGAGTATCTTCTGCTCATTCGCCCGTGCGACAGGGGACATACACCTTACGGCGATATCTTTATCAGCCGCTCGAAGGATCTCACTTATTGGGGCAAACACCGCTTTGTTATGGGCCCCGTTGAAAATTGGGAAGCTACAAAAGTCGGAGCGGGTCCGACTCCTATTGAAACCGACGAGGGCTGGCTGATGTTCTACCACGGCGTGCTCACGAGCTGCAACGGCTTTACCTACAGCATGGGTGCCGCCATTCTTGACAGGGACGAGCCCTGGAAAGTGCTCCACCGTGCGGACAGCTTCCTGTTAGCGCCCCACGAAATCTATGAGTGCGTCGGCGATGTGCCCAACGTCGTATTCCCGTGCGCCGCGCTCGCGGATGCCGAGAGCGGCAGAATAGCGATTTATTACGGCGCCGCAGATACCTCGGTCGCCTTGGCGTTTACTACCGTTGATGAGACGGTGAACTATATCATGGCAAACGACCTTATTAAATAAATTAGAACCGTTGCCCGATATTGGCGAGAATCCGAAAAATCCGCAATTCACACAGCTCGGAGTGAATTGCGGATTTGCTTTTTTTGTTCAGTCCCGCTTCAGCTCCTTGCCGAGCCTTTCGAGCACACGTTTTTCTATCCTGCTGACGTATGAGCGGGAGATGCCCAGCAGAGACGCTATCTCCCGCTGAGTCAGCGGCTCGTTGCCGTCGAGCCCGTAGCGCATGACGGTTATCGCCCTTTCGCGCGGGTCTGATATGTCGGCGACGAGCCCGCGCAGCTTTTCGCTTTTTATCTTCAAATCGAGGTCGTCGGCTATGCTGTCCGGCGTGCAGATAATATCCATGAGCGTGAGCGGGTTTCCCTCGCTGTCGCTGTCGATAGGATCCTCGAGCGAGATGTCATGTGCGCTCTTTTTCAGCGAGCGAAAGTGCATGAGTATCTCGTTTTCAACGCATTTTGCCGCATATGTGGCAAGGCGTGTGCCCTTGTCGGGCTTGAACGAGTCAACAGCTTTTATCAGCCCTACGGTGCCGATTGAAATCAGATCGTCCTGCTCCGAATATGCGGAGTAGTATTTTTTGACTATGTGCGCCACGAGCCGCAGATTGTGCTCTATTAATTCGCTGCGCGCCTTGCCGTCGCCCGCGTGCATCTCGGCGAGAGCCTCGCGCTCCCGAGCCGCGCTGAGCGGCGGGGCGAACGACCCCGGCTGACTCAGGTGCAGGATGAAAAACAGAAATCCGTTTGAAAATAACCGCAAAAGCCACCCGAACACGGCATCGCCTCCCGTGAATATCTATATTCACCCGTCGGCGAAGCTTGCAAGTCCGTGCTTTTTTTGTAAATTCACTTGAAACTTCCGTGCGGCTATAATATAATAATCTGTAGAAAAAGCGAGAACGGAGGTGCTCTCTTGTCGGATATCAAGCTCGGCGCGCAGCTTTATACTCTGCGCGACTATATCAAAAATTACGAGGATGCCGAAAAGACCTTTGCCTATCTCGATTCCATCGGAATAAATACAGTTCAGATTTCGGGTATAGGCCCGATTGAGCCGGAGAAGGTCGCGTATCTTGTCGATAAGTACAATATGGATGTCTGCGTCACGCATACCCCGTTTGACCGTATGCTCGAAGATACCGAGACGGTCGTTCGGGAGCACAGAATGATTCACTGCGACACGCTCGGAATCGGCTCCATGCCCGACGAATACAGGGGCAGCGAGGAGGGCGTGCGCGAGTTTATAAAGCTTACCGACGGGCTCGCGAGGAAGCTTCGGGATATGGGGATGCATTTCGCCTATCACAACCACGCCTTCGAGTTCAAAAAATATAACGGCAGGCGCATTATAGATATGCTTGTCGAGGATACCGACCCCGAACTGTTCGGCTTTATTATGGACACATATTGGGTTCAGTACGGCGGAGGGAATCCGGCGGATTTTATAAGACGCCTCAGCGGCAGAATGAAGGTCTGCCACTTTAAAGACTATAAAATCGACAGCGAGAATAAACCCGACTTTGCCGAGATAGGCACGGGCAACCTCGACCTTGACGAATGCTACCGCGCCTGCAGGGAATCCGGCGTAGGATATATCGTTATCGAGCAGGATACCTGCGATATCGACCCGCGCGAGTCTATGGCGATAAGCTACAAAAACCTGATTGATATAGCGAAGAGAAACAGCTGATTTTTGGGAAGGGATGACGGAAAAATGAACGGAAAAATGAAGCTCCCCATTGTGGAAAAGGGATATGATATTGCTGCGGCCGATGCATATATTTCGATGCTGCAGGATGAATACAATAAGCTTTACGCCTGGGGCTCGGAGCTCGAAAAGCGCACCGATATGCCCGCGGGCGAGACTGCTTCGAGCGAGGAGATAGAGGCGCTCAGAACGCAGAACCGCAGCCTCTACAACAACTGCGTGGCATTTGCAAAGCACATAAAGCGCCTTGAAAAGCTCAGGGACGAGCAGGGCAGATATATGGTTGACGAGCTCAACGCCGCAGAGAGCAGAAAAAAGTGCCTCGAAAAGGAGATAGCCGACCTTGAGGCGAAGAAGGGCTTGCTCGAGGTCAGCAACGAATCGGCTCGCGGCCAGGCGGATGCCGTAATTTCGGCAGCGCGCAATCAGGCGCAGAAGACCGTCGCCGAAGCGCAGGAGCAGGCGAATCTGATAGTCGCCGAGGCGCAGAAGAAGGCCGAGTCCATACTCCGCGAGCGTATCGGCAGAATGTCGGCGGTGTGCGCCCAGCTCAACGACATGTTCGACAAGGACGAATAATTTGTAATATAATAATATAATAATAATGCGGCTGTTTGTCGAAAAATCGCAGCTTTTCGGCGCAAACGGCCGCTTTTGTTTTTCTATCCCGTAAAATCCTCTATCAGCCTTTGAAGTGCTTCGCCGCCCTCAACCGTTATTCCTTTGTAAACGCGCTCCGCTTCGCTTTTGGGCAGGGAGGAGGTGAAAATATCGAATACCTCCAGAGGCTCGTCCTCGCCGCAAGCAAAAACCGCTATCCTGCCGTTGTAGTCGCGCAGAACGTACATTTCGCTCGCGTCGGGCTCGGCGCGTTGCGTAATCGCCGAGACTGTAAGAAACGCCGCGGCGCAGACCGCGAGGACAACTGCTGTAATTTTTATCGTACTTTTCATTTTTCGCCCTCTCCGTTTTTTGCTTTCATGGGTGATTGTTGCCCCTTTCGGGCGAGATTATACCCTGTTTATTGTTTTGATTTTACAAAATAATGTGAATATTTGGATTTAGACTAAACTTTTTGCAAAAAGTATGCTATAATTTTTAACTGGATTGTAATGTGAAGGAGGCGCACGGATGGCAAACAGCTCCAAAAGCGCATCGAAAAAGATGGGAACAGCTAAAACATCTTCCGAAAAGAAGAATAAGACTCCGAATAAAAAGGCCGGCAGGATAGTTCTGCTGGTCATCCTCTGCGTGCTCGTCATCGGTATGCTCACCGCGGCGATAATCGGAGGCTACGTCTTTGTCAATATCGCATCCTTTGCCCACGGCGAGATAGCGATAGACCTTGACGACTACAAGGCGAATCAGAACCAGACCTCGTTCATCTATGCTTATGACAGCAACAACGAGTTGGTTGAGATGGCTCAGCTCCACGGAGAGGAGAACCGAATCTGGGTCGATTCCGATAAGATGCCGGAGAATCTCAAAAACGCTTTTATCTGCCTTGAGGATAAGCGCTTTAAAAAGCATCACGGCGTCGACTGGCTGCGTACCTTCGGCGCGGCTACCGGACTTTCCAGCGGCGGCGGCTCGACGATAACCCAGCAGCTCGTCAAAAACCTGACCAACGACAAGGAGGTCACGGTTGTCAGAAAGTTTAAGGAGATAGAGCGCGCTCTGAATCTTGAACAGCATTACAGCAAGGATGCTATCCTTGAGGCGTATCTCAACACCCTCTATCTCGGCAACGGCTGCTACGGCGTCCAGACGGCGAGCGAAACTTATTTCGGCAAGGATGTCAGCGAGCTCAATCTCGCCGAGTGCGCCACTCTTGCGGTCATAACAAAAGCTCCGACAACGTATAACCCTCTGCTCAATCCCGAGTCGAATAAAAAGCGTCAGGAGCTTTGCCTGAAGTATATGCTCGAGGAAAAGGCGATAAGCAAAGAGGAATACGAAGAGGCGGTGAATTATAAGCTCGTTTTTACAAACAGCGAGGGCTATGTCCCCAAGGCGGGCAAGACCAAAAAGACGACAGAGGACAAGAACAAGGAGAAGGAATATCAGGATTTCTACGTCGATTATGTCATCAAGAGCGTCTGCCAGGATCTGATGAGCAAATACGGCTACACCTACCGCCAGGCGATGGAGAAGATAAACTACGGCGGACTCAAGATATATTCCGCCGCGAATCTCGACGTTCAGAAGGTTCTCAATACCGTATATTCAAACAGGATCGCTTTCGATAAGGAAGCGGATACCGCCGAGCACCCCGCGGTTCAGTCTGCGGCGACGGTCATGGACTATGAGGGCAGAATAGTCGGCATAGTCGGACAGGCGGGCGAAAAGAGCGGCAACCTCTGCCTCAACAGAGCGTCCGAGTCCCCGAGACAGCCCGGCTCGTCCATCAAGCCCCTGTCAACCTATTCTCTCGCACTCGAGAAGGATTATATAAACTGGTCGAGTATGATACTCAACTACGCTATCTATCACAACGGCAAGCTCTGGCCGCAGAACTCGGACGGCACGCACGGCTCAAAGAAAAATGTCACCGTCCAGTACGCCATACAGAAGTCGTTCAACACCGTTCCCGTCAGAATTATTACCGAGATGCTCGGCGTCAACGAAGCTTATAACTTTATGAAAAAGACGTTCCATCTGTCTACTCTTGACGATACCAACGATGCCAGCATCGCGCCTCTTGCCACGGGCTCTCTTACTAACGGTGTCACAACGGTCGAAATGGCGGCGGCATATGCCGTCTTCGGCAACAACGGCTATTACTATAAGCCCTATTGCTACTATAAGGTCACAAACGCCACGGGCACCGAGGTTCTGCTTGAGACTAAGTCCGAGCCGGAGAAGGTGCTCAGCGAGGATACCGCAGAGGTCATGCGCGAACTGCTCAAGACCGTTCCCGCGAGAAGCTTCCGTTCGAGCAAGAATCTCGGCAAGTTCGAGCTGATGAGCAAGACCGGTACCACGAGTGATACGAAAGACAGCTGGATAGCCGGCGGCACGCCATATTATGTCTGCGCTGTTTGGCTCGGCTACGATAAGCCCAAGGTCATCCCGTTCAGATACAGTGCATCCGGACGAGTTTATATCGAGCTGCTCGACCGCATCCACGCCAACCTGCCCGTCAAGGAGTTCCCCAAGACCGACAAGGTCGAGGAGAAGGACTACTGCAAGAAGACGGGACTTTTGGCATCGCCCTCTTGCACCGAGACCGCAAAGGGCTATTATAAGAAGTCCGCAATGCCCGCCGAGTGCACGGCGTGCGGCGGAGGGTCGGTAAGCGAGGTTGTCGGCGGAGTCAGCGACGCAGTCAGCAATATTATCGACTCGCTGTTCCCGACAAGACCGCGTTCGGACGATTAAATTCAAGCTGCGGCGAAAAAATATATAAACGGCCGCGCCGGATAACGGTGCGGCCTGATTTTTGATTGAGAGGTATTTTATGATAATCCTGTCGGTAGATTACGGAGACACGCGCACGGGCATAGCCGTCTGCGACAAAACCGAATTTTTGGCTTCTCCCGTGACTGTTATAACCGAAAAGGAAACGGAGCCGCTTATAGAAAAAATAACCGATATAGCGCGGGAGAAAAAGGCCGAGCTTATCGTTGTCGGTCTGCCCGTCAATATGGACGGCACCCGAGGCGACCGCGCGCATAAGTGCGAGGAGTTTGCGGCGGCTCTGACCGAGTTTTCCGGCATTAAGACAGTGCTTCGTGACGAGCGGCTGACCACTGTCTCCGCGCACAATGCGCTGAATGTCACCAACACGCGCGGCAAAAAAAGAAAGGCTGTAGTCGATGCGGTCAGCGCCGTTATGATTCTCCAGGACTATCTCGATTATCGGCGCATCAATCACATTTCCTGAACAGCTCCCGAATGCCGGTCAGCAGCAGAAACCCGCCGAAGATTTTCCCGGGAATGCCGCTGCCCATGTGACCTATGGCGAGCGAGCCGAGCAAAACTCCGGGCAGACCGCCTGCGGCAAAAAGCAGAACGGTTTTCCAGTCGATGAGCCTTTTGAAGGAATAAACTATGCTCGAAAGCGCTGCGCAGGGGATGAAAAACAGCAGATTTATGCCCTGCGCCTTGAGCTGCGGCATACCGAGCGCAAGCACAAGGTAGAGCACCAGCACTCCGCCGCCGCCCAGCCCGAGACTGCCCGCAAGTCCTGAGAAAAAAGCCGCCAATACCGTTCTCATTTAAATACCATCCTTATTCCCGCCCAGAGCATGAACAGGGCGAATATCTTGCCGAGTATTTTCGTCGGTATCTTCGGCAGAATAAACGAGCCGAGCACGCTTCCCGCAAGCCCCGCAGGGAGATAGGGGAGAGCGTCGCCGAAAGTGACCTTTCCCGTACGGATATATATTCCCGCGCTCGCGGCCGTCAGCAGCATTATAAGCGCCACCGCATTTGCCTGCGCTCTGTTTTGCTCCATTCCGCTTTTTTTGAGCATCGGCACGGCTATCATTCCGCCGCCCGCGCCCAGAGCGGAGTTCACGGCTCCTGCGGCAAGTCCGCTTAGAATTTTCGTTATCCTTTTCATTTTCTCAGCTCCTTTTTTCTATTTTGCCCTGCGGCGCTCTAATAATGCCGTGCGTCCCCGCATATTCTTTTGTGGGGGTGTCGGTATGGTGATAAATTTCAAAAGGCGTTCAAGGCTCGTCGCTCTCGGTGTTGCGGCGGCTGTTGCCGTTATGGCGATATGCTTTGTGCTGATATCCGCGCGCGGCTCGGGCTATGCCCGCAGGGTGTCCGCGAACGCGCGGGAGTCCGTGACCGTAATTGTTGACGCGGGTCACGGCGGTATGGACGGCGGCGCGACCGCGCAGGACGGCACCGTCGAAAAGGATATAAATTTGTCAATAGCTCTGAAATTACGCGATATGCTTGACACGGCGGGTTATAATGTCATAATGACGCGCGAGACGGACGACGATATCTCCGACAGCTCCGCAAAGTCGGTGCGCCGGCAAAAGGTGTCGGATATAAAAAACAGAATGAAAATCATCGAGCAGACGCCCGATGCGCTGTTCGTGAGCATTCATCAGAACCACTACGGCGGGCCGTCCTACAGCGGCGCGCAGGTGTTCTATTCCAAAAACAATCCCGAGAGCGAAAAGCTGGCAAAGGCCATTCAGCAGGATATATGCTCTCTGCTCCAGCCTCAGAATAGGCGCGCGGTAAAGCGCACGGGGACGGAAATATATCTTCTTTATCACGCCGAGTCTCCGGCCGTTATGGTCGAGTGCGGCTTTCTCTCGAACGCCGCCGAGACGCAAAAGCTCAAGGACGACGGCTATCAGACCGCCATGGCGTTTTCGGTCATGTGCGGAATAACGGACTATTTGAAAAACGAGGAAAAACTGACGGAGGTAACATAAAATGGCAGGCAAGGCAAAATCTGTTTATATCTGCTCCGAATGCGGCTATGAGAGCCCGAAGTGGTTCGGCTGCTGCCCCGGTTGCGGCGAGTGGAATACCATGAATGAGGAGATAAAAGCGCCCGTCGCCGCGGCGGCAAAGAGCGGCGCCAATGCGCGCAGCGTCAAAACCTATGCCCTCAGCGAGATAACCGCCGATGAGGAGATACGCTATCAAACGGGGCTCACCGAGCTCGACCGCGTTCTCGGCGGCGGAATAGTCAAGGGCTCATTAGTTCTTCTGAGCGGCGACCCCGGCATAGGAAAATCAACTATCCTGCTTCAAATATGCCAATATATCGGCAAAAATCTCGATATCCTATATGTCTCCGGCGAGGAGTCCGTCTATCAGATAAAGCTCCGCGCGGACAGGCTCGGTGTCACAAGCCCGACCTTGACTTTAATGAGCCAGACCGACGTTCAGTCAATATGCGAATATATAAATATCAATAAGCCGGGGCTCGTCATTATCGACTCCATTCAGACCATGGTCATAAGCGAGCTGAATTCCTCCGCAGGCAGCGTCACGCAGGTGCGCGAATCTACGTCCATGTTCATGCGCACGGCAAAGAGCAGCAATATTCCGATAATCGTTGTCGGCCATGTCAACAAGGACGGAAACATCGCGGGACCCAAGGTGCTCGAGCATATAGTTGACGCGGTGCTCTACTTTGAGGGCGACCGCAATATGTCATACAGAATACTTCGCGCCGTCAAGAATCGCTACGGCTCGACTAATGAGATAGGCGTTTTCGAGATGCTCGACAGCGGACTTTCTCAGGTTGAAAACCCCTCGCTCATGCTTATCTCGGGCAGACCCAAGAACACCTCGGGCACCTGTATCGCCTGCGCGATGGAGGGCACGCGCCCGATTTTGGCGGAGGTTCAGGCGCTTGTCAGCGCGTCGAGCTTCGGCAATCCGCGCCGCATGGCAACGGGCTTTGATTACAGCCGTATGGCCATGCTCATAGCCGTCCTTGAAAAGCGAGCGGGCTATTTCTTCGGCAATACGGACGCATATATAAATGTTATCGGCGGATTAAAGCTCGACGAGCCGGCTACGGATCTGTCCGTCGCATTGGCTCTCATTTCGAGCCTCAAGGATGTGCCTATAAGGGATGATGTCCTCGCCTTCGGCGAGATAGGGCTCGGCGGCGAGATACGCTCCGTCAGCCACTGCGAGCAGCGCATAAAAGAGGCGGCGAGGCTCGGCTTCAAAATCTGCATTATTCCCCGCCACAATTTCAAATCGGTCCCGGACAAGCTCAAAAAGGAGATAGAGGTCATCGGAGTTAAGAACGTCTATGAGGCGTTTGCAAACTGCGTTGACTGACGTATTTATTATGACTCCGATAGAATCGCCGAACCTGCCGAAGCGGGGGATAGCCCTCGCCGCGGTGAGCGTCGGCGCAGAGAAAGCAAAAGAATATCTCGAGTCGCGCGGGATTGCCGTTTTCGATATCCTGCCGAGCTCTGCTATAACCGACGGTACCGCCGCTCATGCTGATTTGCACTTATTGCATCTCGGCGGGCGGAAGATTATACTGAGCCGCGAGCAGCTTGAAAATGCGCAAAAGCTCGCTCCTTCGGGCTTTGACGTGCATATACTTGACATCGCTCTCGGCGCGGAATATCCGGCCGATGTGCCGCTCAATGCCGCCGTTTTCGGCAATTATGCGATACTAAATCCCAAGACGGTCTGCCCAAACATCAATTTTTTCGGGCGAACTTTAATCCCCGTGCGCCAGGGCTACGCAAAGTGCTCTGCAGCGCCCGTGACCGAAGACGCGATAATTACCGACGATGTGGCAATAGCCTCCGCCGCCGAAAAAAACGGCCTTGAGGTTCTTCTCGTCTCAAAGGGCGACGTTCTTCTGCCGGGGCGCGAATACGGCTTCATCGGCGGCTGCTGCGGGCTTATTGCGCCGGATATAATGCTCTTTAACGGCGATCTCTCGTCGCATGGGGACGCAGACAGAATAAGAGCGTTCCTGCATTCTTTCGGCGTGAGCGCGGAAGAAACGGGGCATTTTCATCTGACCGATATCGGCGGAATACTTCCGCTTGCGGAGAAGTAAACCGAAAATATTCTTGAAATTATACTTTGTTCCAAAATCCGAAATTTATGACGTGCCTTTGTGCTATCATATTTCGGAAAAATTCAGTGGAGTGATAACAACGAAAAAAGGACAGCTTAAAGGCGGCATATTTCTCATTCTTGCCGCCGTTATATGGGGTCTGTCGTTTGTGGCTCAGAGCGAGGGCATAGAAGTAATCGGAACTCTGACCTTCAACGGCATAAGAATGGTGATAGGCGGAATAGTGCTTCTGCCCGTTATTGCGATAATGTCGGGCGCGCAGAGGGCGAAGAACAAAAAGCTCGGCGCAGCCGCACAGAAAACGCCCGAGCAGAAGAAAGAGGACAGAAAAAATCTTACAGTCGGCGGACTCGTCTGCGGAACGGTGCTCTGCGTGGCGAGCAATCTCCAGCAGGCGGCGTTCGGCTATACGACGGTCGGCAAGGTCGGCTTCATAACCGCGCTCTATATGCTCTTAGTGCCGATAATAAGCCTCGTTTTCTTCAAAAAGCGCGTCAGCCTGCCCGTTTGGATAGGCGTTTTTCTCGGAGTCGGCGGGCTTTATCTGCTCTGTGCGGGCGGCAAGGCCACGTTCGGTAAGGGCGAAATGCTCGCCCTCGCGTGTTCACTCGGCTTTGCGATACATATTCTCGTTATCGACAAATACTCGGCTATCGTCGACGGAGTGAAGCTCTCATGCGCGCAGTTCCTCGTCTCGGGCACGATTTCCGTTATACTTATGTTTGTCTTTGAGAAGCCGGATATCCACGCCATATTGAGCGCCGCGCCGTATATACTCTATACCGGCATTATGTCCTGCGGAGTGGCGTTTACGTTCCAAACTCTCGGTCAGCGCGATTCCGATCCCACGGTGGCGTCGCTGCTGCTCTGCCTCGAGTCGGTGTTCGCCGTCATATTCGCGTGGGTGCTGATAGATCAGAAGATGTCTGCGAGAGAGCTCTGCGGCTGTATCGTGATGTTCGTCGCAATAGTCTTGGCTCAGCTCCCCGCCAACCTGTTTAAGAGAAAGAAAAAGGCATAAATTTTCAGGACAGACCGCATCTTTTACGGTCTGTCTTTTCTTTTTCCGTTGAACCTACACGCTGCAGCATTGTTGCCGTCATTGACAAAAAGCCAATATATGGTGTATAATTAAATATGTATGATACAAAATATGCGTAACAATCAGTCGGGGGATAACTCAATGGCAAAAGTCAAAAAGAGAGAAGAATACGGCGACGACAGCATTGAAATGCTCAAAGGCGCCGACAGGGTGCGGAAAAAACCGTCGGTTATTTTCGGCTCGAACGGTATCGAGGGCTGTGAGCACTCGGTGTTTGAAATAATTTCAAACTCCGTTGATGAGGCGCGCGAGGGCTTCGGCAACACGATTACCGTCACCCGCTTCGAGGATAAGTCCATAGAGGTTCAGGATTACGGGCGCGGTATACCCGTTGAGTTCAACCGCAGGGAGAACGAGTATAACTGGAAGCTCCTGTTCTGCGAGCTCTATGCCGGCGGAAAGTATAACACCAACGACGGCGGAAGCTACGAGTATTCGCTCGGCACAAACGGACTCGGCCTTTGCGCCACGCAGTATGCCTCGGAGTATATGGAGGCGGAGGTTCACTCGAACGGCTATTGCTATCATCTGCAGTTCAAAAACGGCGAGCCGGTCGGCGATATGATAAAAGAGCCCTACGGCAAAAAGGACACCGGCACGCGCATAAAGTGGCGCCCCGACCTCAAGGTGTTCACCGATATAGACATACCCCTCGAGTATTTTCAGGATATGATGCGCCGCCAGTCGATAGTCAACGCGGGCATCAAGTTCGTGCTCAGGAATCAGAACGGCTCGAAGTTTGAAACGTTCGAGTATTTCTACGAAAACGGCATAACCGATCACCTCAAGGAGGTCGTCGGCAACAACGCCATTTCTTCTGTCTGCACCTGGAGCGGCGAGCGAGTAGGACGCGACAGAGCGGATCAGCCCGAATATAAGCTTAAAATAAACGCCGCGCTCTGCTTCTCGAATAAGGTCCAGCTCAAGGAGTATTATCATAACTCGAGCTACCTCGAATACGGCGGCGCACCCGATAAGGCCGTGCGCTCCGCGTTTGTGTCGCAGATAGACGCATATATAAAAAAGAACGGAAAATACCTCAAGTCCGACTCGAAGATAAACTTCCAGGATGTCGAGGACTGCCTCGTGCTCATCGTCTCGTCGTTCTCGACTGTAGCCGCCTATGAGAACCAGACGAAGAAATCCGTCACCAACAAGTTCATTCAGGAGGCGACGACCGAGTTTTTCAAGCATCAGCTTGAGATATATTTTATCGAAAACAAGCTTGACGCGGACAAGATATGCGATCAGGTGCTCGTCAATATGCGCGCACGTATCCGCGCGGAGACAACGAAGCTCAACATAAAGAGCAAGCTCCAGTCGAGCAACGATATGGGCAGCCGCGTGCAGAAATTCGTCGATTGCCGCAGCAAGGATGTGGCGGAGCGCGAGCTGTTCATAGTGGAGGGCGACTCGGCTCTCGGCGCCTGTAAGCAGGCACGCGACTCGTCGTTCCAGGCGATAATCCCCGTGCGTGGAAAGATACTCAACTGCCTCAAGGCGGAGTACAACAAAATATTTGCAAACGATATCATAACCGACTTGATAAAGGTTCTCGGCTGCGGAGTAGAGACAAAATCGAAGGCGATGAAGGATATGGTTGCCTTTAATATCGACCAGCTGCGCTGGAACAAGGTCATAATCTGCACCGATGCCGACGTTGACGGATTCCAGATACGCACGCTCATCCTCGCCATGATTTACCGGCTTATGCCAAAGCTTATCGAAAACGGCAAGGTCTATATCGCGGAGTCGCCGCTCTATGAGATAAACTCGAAGGACGAGACGTGGTTTGCGTATAACGAGCAGGAGAAGCAGGATATCCTCTCTCAGCTTGAAAATGCCAAATTCACCATACAGCGCTCCAAGGGACTCGGCGAAAACGATGCGGACATGATGTCGCTGACTACGATGAATCCCGCAACCCGCCGACTTATCCGCGTTGACCCGACCGACGCTCAGCAGACAGCGGAGATGTTCGACCTCTGGCTCGGAGACAATCTCGCCGGCAGAAAAGAGCATATCGCACGCGACGGCGCGGCATATATAGATATGGCGGATGTTTCGTAAGCTTAACTATTGAAAGGATTTTGATATAAATGGCGGGAAAAAGAGGCAAAAAAGAACCCCCGAAAAATGAGATAGATCCGCTCAAGAGCGGAGTTCATATTATCGGCGCGGGCGAAGTTGTCGAGCAGCCGATAACCCAAACGATTGAAACCAACTATTTTCCATATGCGATGAGCGTCATTATGTCCCGTGCCATCCCGGAGATAGACGGCTTCAAGCCCTCGCACAGAAAAATACTCTACACGATGTATAAAATGGGTCTGCTGACGGGCGCGCGCTCAAAGTCGGCGAACATCGTCGGACGCACCATGCAGCTGAACCCCCACGGTGATGCCGCCATATATGAGACTATGGTCAGGCTCTCGCGCGGGTATGAAGCGCTGCTGCACCCGTATGTAGATTCAAAGGGTAACTTCGGTAAGGCGTATTCGCGCGATATGATGTGGGCGGCTTCGAGATACACTGAGGCAAAGCTTGATCCGATAAGCGCGGAGCTCTTCAGAGATATCGACAAGGACACCGTCGATTTTGTCGATAACTACGACAACACCATGAAAGAGCCGACGCTTCTGCCGGTCACTTTCCCGAGCGTGCTCGTCAACAACAATACGGGTATAGCCGTCGGCATGGCGAGCTCCATCTGCTCGTTTAACCTCGAAGAGGTCTGTCGCACGACTATAGAGCTCATAAGAAACCCCGATCACTGCGTGGCGGATACCCTCAAGGCGCCCGATTTTGCGGGCGGCGCGAAGATTCTTTATGACCGCGCGAAGATAGAGGAGATTTACCGCACGGGGCGCGGCTCGTTCAAGCTCTACGCAAAATACGCCTACGACAAATCGAACAACTGCATTGATATAACCGAGATTCCGATGACCTCAACCGCAACGAGCGAGTCGATAATCGAAAAGGTTATTGACAGGGTCAAGGCGGGCGCGATAAAAGAGATAAGCGATATCCGCGACGAGACGGACAGAAGCGGCCTTAAAATAACGATAGACCTCAAAAGGGGAACTGACCCCGACAAGCTCATGCAGAAGCTTTACAGGCTCACGCCGCTCTCAGATTCCTTCGCCTGCAACTTCAACGTCCTGATAGCGGGCTCACCCCGCGTCATGGGCGTCAAGGAGCTGCTCGAGGAGTGGATAGCGTTTCGCATGGAGTGCGTCAGACGCAGGACATATTTTGAGCTCAAAAAGGCCAAGGACAAGCTGCATCTGCTCCGCGGACTTGAAAAAATACTTCTCGATATCGACAAGGCGATAAAGATAGTCCGCAACACCGAGGAGGAGGCGGAGGTCGTCCCGAACCTTATGATAGGCTTCGGAATCGACCGCATTCAGGCCGAATTTGTCGCGGAGATAAAGCTTCGCCATCTTAACCGCGAATACATTCTAAAGCGCACTCAGGACATTGAGGAGCTCGAAAAGCTCGTTGCCGACCTTGAGGATATCCTCGCAAAGCGCGGCAGAGTGGGCAAGATAATCATAAACGAGCTTGAGGATGTCATAAAGAAATACGGCAAGCCGAGAAGGACGGAGATTATCTACGCCTCCGACATCGAGGATGAGGAAGAGGAGGAACAGATACCAGATTATCCCGTGACTCTCTTCTTCTCGAAGCAGGGCTATTTCAAGAAGATAACCCCGCAGTCTCTGCGCATGAGCAGCGAGCAGAAGTTCAAGGACGGCGACGAGCTCGCTCAGACAGTCGTCACGGATAACTCAAAGGAGCTGCTGTTCTTCACGAACCGCTGCCAGGTCTACAAGGCGCGCGTCAACGACTTCAAGGAGACTAAGGCGAGCGCACTCGGCGACTATGTGGCGAGCACGCTCGGCATGGACGAGGGCGAGACTGCGGTCTATATGGCGGTCACGTCCGACTATTCGGGCTATATGCTCTTCTTCTTTGAAAACGGAAAGGCTGCCAAGGTCGAGCTCTCCGTGTATCAGACAAAGACTAACCGCAAGAAGCTCATAAAGGCCTATTCGGACAAGTCACCCGCCGCGGCAATGTTCCATATCGAAAAAGATACGGAGCTAGTCATAGTTTCCTCCGCCGGCAGACATCTTCTGATAAATACGGGAGCCATATCGCCCAAGACCACCAAGGACACGCAGGGAGTCGGCGTTATGAGCCTCAAAAAGGGTCAGAAGGTCATGACCGTGCGCGAGTACAGAGAGGGCGAGTTTGCCAAGGCGTACAGATATAAAACAAAGAATCTGCCCGCCGCCGGAGCATTGCTCAGCGCCGAGGACAAGGGCGAGCAGCTCGAATTGGGAATATAAAAAAAGACCGTCTGCAAGGCTTCCCCGCAAAACGGTCGGCGGGAAAAGCCCTGCAAACGCATTAACTTCGGACTCTTACCGCTGAGAGTAGTTTGCGCTTTCTCCGCGGGATAATACATCCGAACAAAGGAATTTTACGCATATTGCAAAACTTTTTATAAAAACTATTGAAATATATTAAAGTATATGCTAAAATATTTTAGCAATTTATGTTTGGAGGTTAACTTCATGGCAGTACATGAGATTATATTGGGTATAATCCTTCTTCTTCTTTCGGTTGCAATTATTGTTCTCGTCCTTCTTCAGGAGGGTAAGTCCGCAGGTCTTTCCGGCGCTATCGCAGGCGGCGCAGAGACTTTCTTCGGCAAGAACAAGAGCAGGACTATGGAGTCTAAGCTGGTGCTCATCACGAAGATTATCGCTATCTCCTTCTTCGTTCTTGCACTCGTTGCAACGCTGCTTCTCCTCTTCCTTTAATATCAGGTATCGGAATCGGACGGGCAATATCTAAAAGCTGAACTTATGCGATCCTTCGGGGTCGCATTTTTTCATGCATATAAAAACCGCCCCGGGCTCAATGCTTTTACGCTGAGCCCGGGGCTATGTGTGCTTATAGGGATTGGCTTTTAATCAATATTCAGCTCGACGCGCCCTTTCGGGATATACATTATCGTTCTGCAGCCGTTGGCACGTCTGAACTCGGCAACATATCCGCCCGCGAGGTCGAATCTGTAGCCGTAGGCGTTTTCGGCGAGTGTGTTTATCGTTGCGCCGTCGGTGAATTCCCTTGAATTTTCCGGCATATAGTCGCCGCTTGTGTATGTGCTTATCTGCTCTCCTGTCTCGCGGTCGGTTTCCGGCTTTGATTTGCCGTTGTCCCAGAAAGCGTTGAATATCGGCGTGGTGTATTCAAGCGCGTCGACGGTGAGCTTGCCTATGTCCGCCACTCTGACGGCGACTATAGGCGATTCGTCAACGAGCAGGTCATAGAGCCCGTGGGCTTTGAGATATTCGACGGTGTTCGTCATTTCCTCGGTTATCGGAATAACGGATTTGAACTTGCCAAAATCTCCGTATTCCGAGCCGTTGGTCATCATCTCGCCGTAGTTGCCGGCTTTCCAGGCGTTGTTTATTGCATCCTCGGGCGTTTCGGCATCTTCGTCGCCTGTGTCGGGCGAGTAGGCTTGGGCTGCCGTCACGGTTTTGACTCCGTCCGACGCTATATCGTGATAGAGGGCTACCGCGCCGAGCCACTTCGAGTCGGAACAGAGTATTCTGTCCGCGTCCAGAGCGGTTATGTCGTTATATATCGCGCGGGCGAGTCCGCGTGTAAATTTTTGATCAACGACGGTCTTTTTGTCCATCTGTCCCGAAAACAGAACGGGGAATACTTTTTCGCTGTCGATGTTCAGCAGCTCATTTTTGATTTTGTTGTTCCAGTTCTCGGTGTTCTCTATTGAATAGAGCGAGAGATAGTCGCCGAGCCCGACTGTCTGATATTCTCTTATTATCTCGCGCCCGTTCTTGAGCTTGTATTTTATAATAACAGTGCTGCGCACGGCTCTTTCGGAATAATCCTCGCTGCTTGAAACAACCTTTCTGCCCGAGGCGATGAGCCTTTTGTGCAGCTCGCGCACGGCGTTAATGTCGCTTTCGCTTTTGAATCCGTCGATAATTATACGTCTTTCGTCGGCGTTGCTGCGATAGTAGCAGCCGCTGTTTATGCCAACCGGGTTTCCGTCCTCGTCGAAGGCGAGATAGTAGCCGGAGTTTGCGTTGAATTTGAGCTCGTCTGCTCTTGTGCGGTAGCTTCCGAGAAGTATGTCCGGAGCGGATACCGATGCGCTCTCGATGCTGTCGGTATCAGGCACGCGGCTGCTGTAACCGAAGAACCCGGTGTAGAGCGAGAGCATAACGGCGACCGCGAGAGCCACATGGACAAGCCCGTATTTCCAATCCTTTTTGAGTGCCTTAAAGCTGAGATTGAGCATAATATCGAAAACCACGAATATAACAGCGCTCAAAAGTACGGTTATTATGCCCGTTATAAGATATTGCTTGCCGGTGATTTGCGAAAAATAAAAATTAACTGCGACGATAGTCGAGCCTGCGGAAACAGAGAGCATGGCGGTCAGCAAAAAGTTTAAAGTCTTGCTCCTGCCGCTGAAGCCGCATATCTCCACCTTCCTGCGCTTTAGCATCAAAAGCCCGAAAACGAACAGCAGGGCGGTCAGTATCGCCCAGAGTATATAGGGCTCAAGAGACGGCGCACGCCAGCTATTCAGCTCGTCTGCGGTGATTTTAGAGAATCCGTCGGCCGAGACCAACGAGCCCGAGCGGATGAATACGTCGTTGTTGAGCGAGAGCAGATTGAGACGCGACAGCACGCGCCCGAAAGGGGAGAGAGCCATGCTGATGTCCCGACTGTGACTCGCCGACGGATAGAGTGCGTAGTTTGAATTGTGAGGCGCGCCGAAGAGCAGCTTCGGTACAGTGTTATTGAGAAAATATACAGCAGCGCTCGGAAACGCTATGAATGCGAGCGAGAACAGTACCGATTCGCCTGCGGTTCCCACGCAGACGGAGACCGCCGCCGCAACAGAGAATCCCGCAAGCGCCGTCACGGTCATGTGAACGGCGTAAAACAGCAGCGTGCGCCAGAGCATGACGGACGAGCCGAAGTAGATGAGGTTCAGCATTGCCGAAAAGGCGAGCGGGAGAAGCACGGCCGCTTCGAGCATGACCGCTCCCGCCAGCCAGTGCGCCGAAAACAGACCTGCGCGGCTGATGCCGAGGCTGAAATATATGTTGTTCTTCGCCCTGCTTGAGACGAATCTGAAAAGCATTATGCCCAGCGCCGCCGAGAGAATGACGAGCACCGCAGTATAGAAATAGAACCAAAAGTCAAAAATATCGGACACTGCGGAGCCGTTTCCGTCGGCGATTATCAGGAACTTTCCGGATTTGCGCAGAAGCTCCAACGTCGCCGAGCCGCCGCTCTTCAGCGCCGTAAGCTGTCTTATCTTGTCGCTGCCGAAAAAGCTTCTGAGGTAGAGCGCCAAGCTCATTACAAAGACCGCGAGCGGAAAGGCAAAGTTCTTTCTCATCGCGTGTGCGACCGTGAAGCCGAACGGATTTTTAAAGCCGTCTTTTGTTCTGTTCACCCTTTCTCCCTCCGATGCTGCTAAGTTCGGCGGCCGCACCGTTTCAGCGCAGCCGCCGCTTGAAATTTATTTGCCTGTGCCGAGGTTCAGCTCGATGCGTCCTTTCGGAACATACATTATCGTAAGAGCGCCGTTCTCGCGCTTGAACTCAACAAGGTATCCGCCCGTGAGGTCGAAGCGGTAGCCGTAGGCGTTGGCGGCGAGCTTTTCGACAATAGTCTTGTTTGTTATGGTTACGGCATCCTTCGGCATGAAATCGCCGCTGTTGTAGTTGCTCACTTGATAGGTGTAGCCGGTGGAATCCGTCTTTGAAACTGCCTTTGATTTTCCGTCATCCCAGAAGGCGTTGAATATCGGGCTACAATAGCCGTATCCGTATCTTGTATTCACGGAGTCGGTCGAGTGACCCATGTCCTTAACTCTGACGCTGACTATCGGGGACTCGTCTGTGAGCTTCTCGTAGAGTCCGTGCTCCTTGAGGAAGCTTATAGTGTTCGTCATCTCCGAGGTTATCGGAACTGTTGAGTAGTCGCCGAGTGAGATATAATGTCCGCTCGACTCTCCGTGCGCCGAAAGCTCGTTGACCTTATCCTGCCTTGACATATCAAGATCTTCCTCAATACCCGGTTCCGGCATAGCCTCTGTTACGGTAGTGGCGCTTCCGTAGTACGCCTCATCCTGTGTGTTTTGACGAGAAACATAGAACGCAACCGAGCCGAGATATTTCGCGTTGCTTGTCAGGAGCTTGTCGGAGCTCAGCGTGCTGATATCATTATATATCGCGCGCGCAAGACCTGCGGTCAGCTCCTCGTCAACAGCGGTTCTCTTGTCCATCTGAGCGGAGAAAAGTATCGGTATCATGCTCTTTGCGTCGATGTTGAGCAGCTCGTTCTTGATTTTGCTGTTCCAGTTCTTGGTATCCTCAAGGGTATAAAGTGTGGGATAGTCTGTCAGCGGAACATAGTTATAAACTCTGACAAGCTCGCGTCCGTTCTTGAGCTTGTATTTTATGATAACCTTCTGGCTCGTGACTCTCTTCGAGTAGTCATCAGGGTCGCAGTTCATTTTGTTGATGTTTCCTGCTTTTATCATGGCCTTGTGGATTTCGCGGACAGTATTTATGTCATCTTTGTCCTTGAAGTCCTCAACGAGTGAGTTCGAACGGTTGCCGACATAGTAGTAGTCCTTGAGTCCGTCCTCGCCGAAGTAAAGGTTGCTGTTATATCCGGACTGGAGCCCGTTGCCGAGCTTGTAGCTGCCCATAAGTGCGTTGGGCGCGGAGATGGATGCGCTCTCAATGGACTGAACATCGGGCACGCGGCTGCTGTAGCCGAAGAAGCCGGTGTAGAGCGAGAGCAGGAACGCCGCCATGAGACCGACGTGGACAAGACCTATCTTCCAGTCCTTTTTGAGAACCTTGAAGCTCAGGTGGACGAGTATATCGAGCACGAGGAAAACCGCCATGCTGATTACCAAAAGTATGGCTATAAGCAACCATGTGGATATATCCGGATTTTTGGAAGCTAAGTAAATTACCAGCGAAGCGGCTCCGAAGGAGGCCATCATGCAGAGCACGAAATTCAATACCGCGCTTCTGCCGGGGAAACCGCAAATTTCGGCCTTTCTGCGCTTGAACATGAACAGACCGAACACGAAGAACGCGGCGATGAGAACTGCCCAGAGAATATAGGGAGTCAGCGATGGCGCGGCCCATTTTTTTGCCGCCTCTTTTGTCATAGCTTCAACGGAAGATGAGTTAATAAAAGAGCTTCTGTTGAGCATGAGCAGATTTATATGGGCGATAGCGCGGCCGAACAGGGTGCTGTTCGTCATATCCAGATAGTTCTCGCCGAAGCTTGAAGCGACGGGATATATGTCGTAGTAAGTTTTGGAGGGAGCGCCGTTGAGGATTGCGGGAACGCTGTAGTTCACGCACATTGTCACAACGCTCGGGAACGCCGCAAGAACGGCTGAGAAGCCAAGCGATTCAACAACCGTACCCACGCAGCTTGAGACCGCCGCCGATATTGTAAGACCGGCGAGCACACATATCACGTTGTGCACCGCATAGAACAGGAAGGTTCGCCAGAGCATGACGGACGAGCCGAAAAAGTGGAGGTTGATTCCGAGCGATACTGCGAGTGGGATGAGTGTTGCCGCGAGCATCATAATTATGCCTGCAACCAGACGCGCGGTGTAGAGATCGGCGCGCTTAATGCCGAGGCTGTAATAGACGTTGACGGTCTTTTTGTTGGTAACGAATCTGAAGAGCAAAACGCCGACTAACAGCGATATCACAACGAGCAGAGCGGGGTAGAACGAGATGAGCGGTTCATATGCCGCGCGCTCCGAGTCGAAGATAAAGACCTCGTACGCTTCGCGCATTAACTTCATAACGTCCTGACCGGTGATAGCGGCCTTGTTCTTTGCTTCGCTCAATACATCCCAGCAGAAGCCGGTGAGATAGAAAATCATGCTGAGCACAAATGTTGCAAGGGGGAGAATGAAGTTTTTCTTTATCGCGTGAGCGACGGAGAAACGGAATGTGTTTTTATATTTCTTCATCTGTGACACCTCATTTCTTCTCTTCGGGCTTGCCGAAGATGTCCTTGAAGTCGTAGTCGCTGCCCTCCATCTCCTCGAGGAAGATTTCTTCGAGCGTGAGCGGGAACTTTTCGATCATCAGCGGATTCATGTTTTGAAGCTTCTTCTCGTTTTCGTCCATGTCACCGTTGGCGCTCAGGGTGATTATCTTTCCGTCCTTCGAGAAGTGCCTGATGTCGAGATCCTTGAAATCGCTCTCTTCGAGGTCGCGGTCAAAGACCAGCCTGAACTTGCAGCGCGAACCGCTGATATCGTCAACCGAGCAGTCCATGACTATGCTCTTGCCGTTTATCAGCGCAATGTGATCGCACATATCGGCGAGGTCGTGGAGATTATGAGAGGAGATTATGACGGAGCATTCCTCTTCGGCCATGTATTCGAGCAGGAGGTTCTTAATAAGATTCCTCTTTGCCGGGTCGAGTCCGTCGAAGCTCTCGTCGAGCAGGATAACCTCGGGCATAGTGGACATTCCGAGAATTATCTCGGCCTGTCTCTGCATTCCCTTTGAAAAGCCGCGTATGTTCTTCTTTGTGTCGAGTCCGAATACCTTTGAGAGCTTGTGCATGGTTTCGAAGCTGAAGCGGGGATAGTAGCCCGCATAAAATTTGCCCATGCTCTCTATTGTCGCGTTGGGCTCGAAATAGAGGTCGTCGGGGACATAGAAGAGTCTCTGCTTAACCTTTGCGTTGTCAAAAACATTCTCGCCGAATATTTTGACCTCGCCCTCGTCCGCCCGGTAAACTCCGGAGACCGTCTTGAGAAGAGTCGTTTTACCCGCGCCATTGTAGCCGACAAGCCCGTATATTGACGACTTTTCGACCTTCAGCGACAGGTTCTGAATTGCGGTGAAGTCCTGGAACCGTTTTGTAACGCCGATTACTTCGATCATGATTCTTCCTCCTGAGTGTAGATTTCGTTGAGTATGTCGATGATTTCCTGTTTTTTGAGTCCCTTGGCGCGCGCCGCCGAAATGGCGTCCGAAATTTCGGAAACCGCCGTATCGTGTACCGTGTCGCTCTTGAAAGCCTTTTCGCTGACGAAGCTTCCCTTTCCGGGCACGGTATAGATAGCGCCGTAGGATTCAAGGTCGGAGAATGCCTTTTTTACCGTGTTTATGTTCACACCGGCGTCGGCGGCAATGGACCGTATAGACGGCAGCTGTGAGTGCGGAGCGAACGAGCCGATAAGTATAAGCGTCAGCAGTTGGTTTCTTATCTGCTCGTATGCCGGCACGCGGCTCTGCTTGTCGATTAAGACCACAGCGATTCTCCTTTCTTCGTGATTCGTGTGCACCGTTTGCACAAAATAAGAATAGGTGTGCTATCTGTCATAGCACACCTATATCATAGCACGAAAAATCCCGTTGTCAACACTTTTTTCAAAAAATTTTAAGACAGCGGAAAAACTGCGATTTAAAGCCGGAAATATAAAAAACGCCGAATGCAGGATATCAGACAGGCAATCAAAAGAAAGTCGTCCGACAGACACTGCACTCGGCAATGACAATATATCACGGAACAAAAATTGTGTCAATATTTTTTAACGGTCAAGCAGAGATAATTTCAATGCTGTAAACAGCCTTGTAAAAGACATGGCAAATATGAGACAAAAACGCCGAATGCAAGTTATCAGACAGGCAATTAAAAGAAAGTCGTCCGACAGACACTGCACTCGGCAATAACAATATATCACGGAATAAAAATTGTGTCAATATTTTTTGTATTGTCGGGCAGAATTTAAAAGCTTTCAAGTTGATATTTTATATTCAATAAACATAAAAAGAATCGGCTGTCTCGAAGACCAGAGCTTTGGGCAATGCCCTACAATCTCTTACCGATTCCACTATCAGTATATCGGGTCTGCTTGAAATTGTCAAGGATGTACATCCTTAGATTTTGTCCAAAGATGTAATCGCGTTTATGAATACCAAGACGGCCGGACACAGAGCACCATTATGAAAACCTGCAGGAGTTAATCAAGACTGCAATACTGTATGAATGCAAAAAAAGCCACCGGCTTACTCCAGAAGGCTGGGCTACAATTGTCCAGGTTACTGTTTCGCACCGATGGCTATATACACAGTATACGCGCTTCCGATTCAAGTGTCAAGTCAAAATTTGAAAATGTAACAAAGCGCATGACAATCGGCAGCGTCGCCCCCGAGAATGTGGCGAGATATCAGGCGAAGCTCAGAGAGTGGGAAGATAAATTAAGCATCAGTGGAAAAATGGTTGACAATGCACAAAAAACTGGTAGACTTAAAATTGATATCCAGCTTTTCGCAAGAAAAAGCAGTGACTTTTCTACTGTATATCTTCCAAAGAAAGAGTATGCCCATGTAATGAGTGAAATAAGGACTTGGGCAACTGAGTCACAACTTATTTATGAAAAAGGACTCCAGTTCACGAGCAAGTACAAAAGAAGCGGAAACATTGCCGGAGCATATATCGATGATGATTTTGACAATATGTACGATGGAACGATGAGGGAAGAAACCTACAATGACACTGAGGCGAAGCTCTTCGAGTTCTTTGCCGATTTGTATGAAACAAACCCTTTTAAAAAGATATGTATGCTTTCCGAACGTGGAATGTGCGGTAGTTGCAAAGGGGTAATGCAGCAATTTAAAGAACTATACCCGGATGTTGAAGTGAATGTTATCTCAAACAAAAGGGCTGAAGGCAATGTTTGGAAAGAAAGGATGAGAAAAAGATGAAATACGACCTTGATTATCAGGGCGCAACAGAAATTTTTGAAAGTCGTGTGATTACGAGTATACCGCCAATAACGGGAAGACTTCTCGAAAATTCATATCTTCCGGAGTTCGATCAGGATATCCTTGAAGAGGCTGAACGCCTTAACGCGGTGCTCCCGCTGATAAAGTGGGAAGTGGACAACAACGACCTTTCAAGAGCTATGAGCGACGAGCTCTATCTCTACTATGAGGATTTGCTCAAAGGCCGCCTCGACGGAATACTGGACGAGGAGGAAGCCCCGATTATCATAAAAGACCTCACCGAGAGCTATATAAAAGCTTTCGGAAAAGATACTCTTGATGAAGAGGATAAATATTTGAAAAAAGAGGTGTGATTTATGGCGAGGAGTCCGGAAGCTATGCACAAATGCCCGTTGCTTAAGCGAGATATCTTTTGGGGCGATTGCTATGAGGTACAAGAAATTAGAAATGATGAACTGGAACCGAGTTTTTTTCCGTACAAATTCGATGCAGATGAAGCAAATAAAGTTTGCGAAGTTTGCAAGTGGTACATTGCCGACTAATCGCCAAGCGTAAAGTGAGGCGATTTTGTCATATCACAACTCAATAATTACAGCGTTTTGCAGTCAAATGCAAAGCGCTGTTTTTATATCCAAAAAACGTTTGCCTGTATCGTAAACAGGGGAACAGTTGACCTTAACTGAGAAAAGGAGAGTAAAAAATGGCAGAAAAAAAGGATGTTGAAACCCCGGAGGGACAGGGCAATGATGAGCAGAATGAGCAGACTCAGCCCGAAAAAAAGTACACCGACGAGGAAGTAAACAACATCAGCGTCAAAAACAGCAAGAAGGCAGTCGCCAAGCTTATGAATATACTGTATAAATGCAAAAAAAGTCACCGGCTTACTCCAGAAGGCTGGGCTACAATTGCCCAGGTTCCTGTTTCGCACCGATGGCTATATACACAGTATACGCGCTTCCGATTCAAGTGTCA
>ERZ857984.918-NODE-918-length-29296-cov-4.367122_pt1 | contig 29296 bp, 28 predicted proteins | sample MGYA00519914_ERZ857984 | MGnify/ENA primary metagenome ERZ857984 (study PRJEB31778, sample SAMEA3449417) | human gut metagenome | biome: human gut; feature: human-associated habitat; material: faeces | place: United Kingdom | collected 2010/2012 ... | reverse complement strand
TCTTGGCATGTTTTTCTTTTCCATAGTACCATCCAAGATACTGTCCGATCTTGATAGACATTTCTAAAGTCAAGCCTTCATTGGCTTTGCCTCGAACACCGTCAGTTCCAAAGTACTTTCCCATATTTCTTTAACTCCTTCTCTATTAACGTAAACAATAAATATCCAATTATGCCGCCAAGGACATTATTCACTAAATCATTTATGTCAAAAAATCCAATTTGAAATACCAATTGAATTATTTCGATACCAAAACTAATACACAAACATTGAAATAATATTCTCTTTAGTCTTATATTCTTAAAACACAAAGGAGTCAAAAACCCCATTGGGATAAATAAAAGGATATTATAAAAAGTTTCACTCATATCATAGATAGCGATTCCTGTGTTCAATGAGAAAAACTTAATTTGCCTTGTATCAAGGATCACTCGATGCAATAAAGTAAAATGAAGCATTCCTGCTAGATATATAGAATACAATATACCTATAACACAATACTTGATCCTGTAGTCTTCTTTTCTTATCACAAAATAATAATATCCAATAAAGAATATAAAACTAAAGATGATTTCAATCCATTCATTCCATATATTCATAATGACCTAAAGAAAAACAGTCTGATAAAATCAAACTGTTTTAAAACTTTCTCCAGACCATCTTGTTGACCACACCTGTATACGACTGGATGATCTTGACCACCTTTGTCGATACGTTTTCATCCACATAGTCCGGTACCGGTATGCCAAGGTCATTGTTTTTGTTCAGCTCTACCGCTGTATCCACTGCCTGTAACAGGGATCTTTCATCAATGCCGGCCAGGATAAAGTCGCCTTTGTCCAGCGCCTCCGGTCTTTCCGTGCTCGTTCGTATGCAGATGGCCGGGAACGAATGTCCCACGCTTGTAAAGAAGCTGCTTTCTTCCGGTAATGTCCCGCTGTCACTGACCACCGCATAGGCGTTCATCTGCAGACAGTTATAGTCATGGAATCCCAGCGGCTCATGCTGGATCACCCTTGGATCCAGTTTGAATCCGCTTGTTTCCAGTCTCTTTCTACTTCTTGGATGGCAGGAATACAGGATTGGCATATCGTATTTCTCTGCCATCTTGTTGATCGCATTGAACAAAGAAAGGAAGTTCTTCTCGGTATCGATGTTTTCTTCTCGATGAGCAGATAGTAAGATATACTTTCCTTTTTCCAGGTTCAGTCTTTCATGGATATCGCTGGCTTCGATCTTAGAAAGGTTGTTATGTAATACTTCCGCCATTGGAGATCCGGTCACATACACTCTTTCTTTTGGAAGTCCGGCCTCGTGCAGGTACTTTCTGGCATGCTCGGAATAACATAGATTGACATCGCTGATGATATCCACGATCCTTCGATTCGTTTCTTCCGGCAGGCATTCATCCTTACAACGATTTCCGGCTTCCATATGGAAGATAGGGATATGAAGACGCTTGGCACCGATCACCGACAGACAGCTGTTGGTATCTCCCAGTACCAGCACGGCATCCGGCTGGATATCCACCATCAGCTGATAGGACTTGGCGATGATGTTCCCCATCGTTTCGCCCAGATCGTTTCCGACCGCTTCCATATAGACTTCCGGATCGGCCAGTTCCAGGTCTTTAAAGAAGACACCGTTTAGATTGTAGTCATAGTTCTGTCCGGTATGGGCAAGAACAACATCAAAATACTTTCTGCATTTGTTGATCACGGCTGACAAGCGGATGATCTCCGGTCTTGTCCCCACGATGATCAGTAGTTTTAGTTTTCCGTTATTCTTAAACATGAACGTTCCTCCATTATCTGTATGTATTGTTTTCTATGATCTCTCCGGCCTCGATCTTGGTACAGGCCGGGATCGTATTGTTAGCCTTGATCGTAGCGATCAAGAAAGTTCGATATCCTTTTTGAAGAATAAAAATCACGCTTTAGTTCCACCCCAATATCTTTGTTCTTTCTAAAATTTTCAGCGATTTTATCAATGACCCCTTGTTAATTCTTTAATAATTCTTCAAACTAATTTGGATTATTAATTTTAAATAGCTCGGGCATAATTAGCTAATTAAACATTTTCATCCATCTGTTTATATTTTTTATCTACACACTCAACCAATGTTGTTTTTAAATATTGTTTTACTGAATCAGAATAATGGATATTTTTCAAATCCTTAGCCAACTCATTTAAAAAATCTAAATCACTTTTTGTATAATTAGAACAATCTAAGATTTCTCTAATAAATGACGTAAAATCATAAAACTCGCCATTATTACTTTTATTCAGCACAAGAATCATTTCTTTTTTTTCAATTTTGGAAAAAAAAGTCTTGGATTCTTCTTGTAAATTTACATTCGACATAAGGTACGACGAATAACATGAACTTCCAATTTGATTTATCCAATCTCTGATTAAATTTGGTTCACTTGAATGAACTAAATTAGGCGATATTTCAGAAACAAATGCTTTTATTTTTTCATCAATTGACTCAATATCCAAAGGAATGAACACTTGATGTGACAACTCTTCATAACTAAAATAATACCCCATTTCAATAATATATTTTGATAATATATCCTTTCCTGTTAAAAAGAATTCCTGAGAAACAATTTTACATACATTTAAGCAATACAAAATGACTACTAATGTCCAAATTTCGCGCTTATTCAGTCTTTCATAATGATTAAGAAGAAAGCTTAGACGTTCTTCAATTTCCCATGACTCTAAAATTTTCCAATTATTTAATTCTGACAAACAACCATTTATATCAAATGCATCAATATATTTCAATTTATCGTCTCTTAATGTTCTGGGCCGATAAATATATCTTAACTTGCATCGTTCTACAAAAGTTAAACCTATTTGATAACGAATTTTATATCCTCGAATTTTACAAGTCTCTTTCTTAAGATTATAAGTCTCTTTATACTCATAAGATAACATAAGTCTACAATCTGCATTAGAATTTTCATTGATTTTTATAATCTCAATACTGCTATTTTTCTTTTTAATTATAGAGGAATTGTACCCTACGCCACCTTGTGCTCCATAACGAAGTAATCGATTTTGTAAGATTTCTTTTTCATTCTCTAACAATTTTAACACTCGCCTATTCAATATATCAAATTTCATTTGTTCATCTTTATTTAATTTTACTTCTCGAATATTTATGTGTTTCTCATGAGAAAATGCATCAATTTTTTTGTTTATTGAGTCTTTTTGTTTTATTAGACGATTTTTTTTAATTCCAGAAAAAGAAAAAAAATAATTATTTGAAGATTCAATTGGCTCTGTGATACGAACTCCCTCATAAACAGAATTGTTTATACTATTTCTAGAATCCAAAGAGAAACCAATTATTAATGAAAACTGCTGTCTATATTCATGACCAATTAAATCTTTATATTGAAATTCGACAACCACTTGATCTCGACCCATGTAATCAACAAACTCACGAGCATTCGATTCGTTATATTGAATTATACATGATAAAATAGTGGAACCATTCGGCTCAAGTCTTCGAGCTATAGGAATATGTGGATATCCATTTTTGTTTTCTGAAATAATTGAAAAAGAAAAATCTTTAAGTACTCCAACTCCAATATTGACTACTTCTATTACTGCCTTTACATGTACATTTCCACCATAATCACCACAATAAAATGTTCGTTTGACATTTTTTTCCTTTTTATCTAATAATTTTACGCTTAAACAAGGAAGATAGGTCAATCGTATTTGTTCATTGACTTGGTGCATTGATGCCTCGTTTCCTAATTCAACGCCACAGATAGTAAAAAAACCTCCAATTATTGCACCAATAATAGAAGAAAATGAAATATATTTATCATCTTCACTAATATCAAGTCTACTAGTGCCACTTAAAAAAATAAAGATTAAGAAAAAAACGATTATTAAACTTATTATAACCTTGTACCGTTTGATTAAACATCTTACTTTTTTAAACATCAAATCCTCCACACCTACATAATCAATGCCGTAAGATTTATTATTAGGTGATTTTCGATACCTTCCCTTCAATCAAAAAATAATCTTACCTATCTTTTTAATGACATGACCATAGCTATCCTACCCTAATATTACGTAACATATATCTACACCTTCTCGAAGAATGTATCCGGATGCTGAGGATCAAAGCTTTCATTGGCCCACATCACGGTCACCAGATCCTGTGTATCGCTCAAATTGATGATATTGTGTGTATAGCCCGGCAGCATATGCACCGCCTGTATCTTTTCTCCGGATACTTCGAATTCGATCATTTCATCGGTCCCGATCTTTCGTTCCTGGATCAGGGCATGACCGGATACGACGATGAAGAACTCCCACTTGCTGTTGTGCCAGTGCTGTCCTTTTGTAATGCCTGGTTTAGAAATATTGACACTGAACTGTCCATGATCGCTTGTTTTCAACAGCTCGGTAAAGCTGCCTCTTTCATCTCGGTTCATCTTCAGATCAAAGCTGACCTTTTCCTCTGGCAGATAGGACAGATACGTTGAATACAGTTTCTTGGCAAAGGAGCCATCCGGGATGGAAGGCATCAATAAAGTATTTGGCTGAGATTTAAAACTTTCCAATAAAGAAACTATCTCACCTAAGGTCGCCTTATGGGTAACCGGAACATAGCAGTATCTTCCATCTTCTTTACTTACTGTATCCAACCCATCAAATTCACAATGATGTTCTCTTCCTTCCAAGGCATCCAACATTTCTTCGATAAGATCATCAATATATAAAAGTTCTAATTCTGTACTTGGATCATTGACCTGGATCGGCAGATCATTGGCTATGTTATTACAGAAAGTAGCGACAGCACTGTTATAGTTTGGACGGCACCATTTTCCAAAAAGATTTGGAAAGCGGTAGACCAGTACTTTAGCACCTGTCTCTTTTCCATATGTAAAGAACAGTTCTTCACCGGCTAATTTAGATTTTCCATAGTCGCTGGTTCCATAACGACCAATCAAGGTAGCCTGTATAGAACTGGATAACATCACTGGACAAGTATTGTGATACTTCTTCAATGTATCCAGCAGATCGGAAGCAAAGCCAAAGTTTCCCTTCATGAATTCTTCCTCATTCTTTGGACGGTTGACACCGGCCAGATTGAAGACGAAATCACATTCCCTGCAGTACTGTTCCAGTTCTTCCTTTGTTGAATCGATATCGTATTCAAAGATCGAATCGATCACTAGATCTCTTGTTCGGTTCTTGCCTTCTTGGATGTTCTTTAGATTTTCCACCAGGTTCTTTCCTACGAACCCCTTGGCTCCGGTTATTAGTATTTTCATAAGGCCTCCTGTATGTCTTGTTTACAAGACTATTATATGATGAAATCATACAAATGGTTCACAGAACATAAAAACTGTGAACCAATATTGTTTTACTTTTCCCAATCTTTCAAAGCTTCCTGCACATAGTCTGTTGTAAGGATCTTTTTGATTGTTCCTTCTACATCCAGTCTTTGTGTATTATGACTAGTATAAGATTCATCTGCTTGTGTATGAACTTGTCCATTCACCATGAATTTATCATAGTTAAGATCACGGCTATCTGCAGCTACTCGATAGTATCCACCCATATCTTCCGCTCTTAATCGTTCTTCTCTTGTCATCAATGTTTCGTATAACTTTTCTCCATGTCTTGTCCCTATGATCTTGGTTCCTGTATCTCCAAACAAAGACTGCACAGCTTTGGCAAGATCTCCGATCGTAGAGGCATCGGCTTTCTGGATGAAAAGATCTCCCGGATTGGCATGTTCAAAAGCAAATTTAACTAAGTCTACCGCTTCGTCCAGGTTCATCAAAAATCTTGTCATATTTGGATCGGTGATCGTGATCGGATTTCCCGCCTTGATCTGATCGATGAACAAAGGAATGACGCTTCCTCTTGAACACATGACATTTCCATAACGGGTACAGCAGATCACTGTGTTTCCTCTTTCGGCTGCCACTCTGGCATTGGCAAAGATGACATGTTCCATCATGGCCTTTGAGATACCCATGGCATTGATCGGATACGCCGCTTTATCCGTGCTTAGACATACGACACGTTTTACGTTGTTCTCAATGGCTGCATGCAATAGATTGTCTGTACCAATGACATTGGTACGAACCGCTTCCATAGGGAAGAATTCACAGGATGGCACCTGTTTCAAAGCTGCAGCATGGAAGATATAATCCACGCCTGGCATGGCATCACGAATGGACTGCAGGTTGCGGACATCCCCAATATAGAATTTTACCTTGTTTGCATATTCAGGATAACGGGCCTGCAGATCATGTCTCATATCATCCTGTTTCTTTTCATCACGGGAGAAGATACGGATTTCTCCAATATCCGTGGTTAAAAAATGCTTTAGAACAGTATTTCCAAAAGAACCTGTTCCTCCTGTGATCATTAATGTTTTTCCACTAAATGCTGACATATTAAGCTCCTTTTTTATTTTTTACTAATTTTTTAATTAAATTGAAAAATAACTTAAAATCTTCTGATTTATATACAAATAACAAAAACAAAGTATTATTCACCACAAAAATAACTACACCTTTCACTATCAACTCTAACCAACTATTCACAACGAATAAATTGGCAATATAGTACTGTGGAAACAATAGTAAAGTAAAAAAAACTATATACTTGAAAATCATTCTAAAATACATATTTAAAGGTTTTCCCCAATAATCCTTGTAAAGGATATACGGTTCTATCCAAAAAGGAATGAATATGCAAGAAATAAGAGTAGCTAAAAAAATACCTTTTGCTCCCATAAAAACACCCATTATTATTGAAAGTATTATATTTAAAATAGCCTCAGCCAACGCCTTATATCTATCATTCCAAAATAATCCAACAGAATTTTTAAATATATTCGTTGGTTCTCTAATTCCAAGAATAAAAAAATTTGCAACCAATATATAAACATAAGACATACTTTCTATAAATTCATCACCAACCCAAACAGTGATTAAATCATTTAATAATAGAATTAAACAAATTGAAATAACCCCATATATCCAATAAGTAATCATAGTAATTGAACTATATAATTTGTAGCAATAGCTTTTTTCCTTTTCAACCATTAAGTTGCCAACACTAGCTGTAACCGAAGAAAATACCTGAGTTAAAATCGTTTTTATCCCTGAAAAAACCAATTGATAATTTGCATACATAGCCACAGATTTTAATCCCACTATTGCGGATAATAAGACATTATCAGTGTTCGTTACCACAACACTTCCTATTCGATGAAATAACATAGCCTTAATATTTTTAAAGATTTCTTTCCTTTTTATATCACTCAGTGTATTGGCTTCTTCCTTTAAATAAGGATATAATCCATCGACATGTTTAGATATTAAAATATTCTCTAACCAGCTTAAAACTATTTGAACAATTAAATATAGAACGTAGCTTTGCGTATAAAATAAAACAAGTATCTGAACAATGTTTAGAACAATAATATATGCATATCGGTATAAAGAAGAAATATATGTTTTTTGATCAGCTATTATTAAAGTTCTTTTGTAAGCGCATAAATACGAAACAACTGTACTAGCTAAATACAGGAAATAATACAAATATAGATTTGGTATATTTTCTTTAATTAATACAGGAAAAAATAATACAATTGAGCTTCCAATAAGTGATACAAGTATAGCGATTACTCTATATATATCTCTATAGAAGAGCATTATAGATTTAATTTCTTCATGATTTCCTTCAGAAAGAGGCTTATACAGTGTAAAAGTAATTGTTGTACCTATCCCCATTTCGGCCAAAGAAAGAATTGATAATATATTGGCAAAAACACTGTTTACTCCAAGTAAAGAGGTACTCATCATATTTATGAAAACCTTACGGGAAACAAATTGAAGTATTATTCCAAAAAACTGCCCAATCAAAGCAACAACAATGTTTTTAACTGAATTTTTTGTTCTCACTTAATCCCTCTTCTCTTACATTAACAAATAAGAATAATATAAATCCCCAAAAAGGGAACATACTTAACCCAAATGAATATATAAACCAGATAAATGCTATTATAAATAAAAGCCTTCCGTTTGACGTCTTTGTTCTATTAATGAATTTTTTTCTTAATTGTTTAAAAACATCGATTATATAAATAGTGGTACCAATCAAACCAAATGTTATTAGCGAATCAATATATACTTGGTGTGACACAATTGAGAACTTAAAAGTATCAAATCCCCTATCAGTTAAATAATTCCCACCAAATAAAAGATTAAAAATATTCTCTTGATTAAAAAAGAAATTCATATGATCTGTCCAAATATCGCTTCTACCAGTTGTAGCTTGGGATAGTCCATTATTATTAATGAAATTTAATTTTTCTAAAAATCTCTCAAATATTCTAGAAAGTTCTGGATTTAATTTAACTAGGACGTAAACAAAAAATAGCAAAGATAAAATAATAAAAGTATATTTTAGAACATTGCTTACAGATAACTTTACCATTTTATTCAAATCGAATAAAAGTATTATAAATATCAAAATATTACATAATAAAGCAGTAGAGCTAATTGTCAAAAAAATAGAACATATAGTAACTACAATTAAAATCCACCTGATTAATGAATTAAATATTTTCTTTTTAAATATCAATATGTACAACCCTATTGATAAAAACATTCCTGCATAATTTGGATCAGTGAATGCTAGAACAAGACGATTCCCTGATTCCATATTCCGAGAAAATAGATTGATAACCCCATATACTATGGCAGCAGTCATAGATACAATATACCAAAAACAAAAATCATCCCATTTTTTACAATTAAATAAATCTTTCAAAAGAAAAATCAAAAATATTAAAGAAATCAAAATTTCAATACTTAAAGAAAAAGTATTTAATCCAATAATAAAAACAACATACAGAAAAAAAATTAAAAAAATAAGAGGCATTTTAGGCATTTTGATATGCGTATTAAAATTTTTTAATATATAAATTAAAAAAAATATATTTACAATTGAAAATCCATTTACATACAAAATAGAGGTATTAAAAAATAAGAAAACTGGTGCTAATTTAAATAATTCGTCTGTTAAGAATAATGAAATCAATAAAAAACAAATCAATAAAAAAGCGATTCCTATCAATGAAGGAAAATACACCGAAAAACCAACTAAGAAGTTTAAAAGCACTAACAGAATAGTGTTAACTTGTTTTTGATTAATAGTCACAGGCATCATCTCCTAATAATTTATTAATCTTATCAATTGTATCATCATAGGACCAATGCTTTTTATACAAATTCTCTTTCCAAAAAGATAATATATTTATATTATCTAATACATATTTTACTCCATAATCTATACCATCTTGACTATTATCAACAATCATGCCATTTTCCATATTTAAAATTTGTTCATCTGCTGAGGAATACCTAGTCACTAATGAAGGCACATTTAACATTTGAGATTCGGTAATCACCATTGGTTTTCCTTCATAATATGATGGTAGTAAAAAAATATCAAAGTGCTTTACTAAAGGAAGAGGATTGCTCATTTCACCGTATAAAAAAACATTTTCATTCAAACCATATTCATCTATCATTCGATTCAATTTCTCATAGTCTGAACCATTACCAATAATATGCCAACAAAAACTATATCCCAAATCTTTCATCTTTTTAAAGGTTAGTAACGCTCTATCTAATCCTTTATGTCGAAATTCAATTCTACAAACTGTTCCAAAATTAATAACTTCTTGTTTTCTATAACATTTTTTGGCGCTCGATTCCAATGACTTTTTTATAACTATTTCTGGGTATAAAATATTTTCAATGAACAAAGATTTATCCTGATATTCTGGAAATATTTTTTTAAATGATTTCTCCGCTTCCTTAGAAACCAATATAAAATTTGAGAAGTCCTTAAATCTATTTCTATCTATCTCAGCAATCATCCCCGATTGCGCGTAATCTACATGAATCCAAGCTATTTTCTTAGTTGCCTTTACCCTTTGCAGGACATATGAATTTGACCACATTTCTAAAAAACCTATTGCAATATCATATTTTTTATTACTTTTCTTTGAAATTTTTGCTCTAGCGTATGCTGTTTCTTGAGATACCCCTAAGCTATTAGGATATTTATTTTTTATTTTAAAACTTCTAAAAAATGCTTTCCAATACGAATACGAGAAAACTCTTAACAATACAGATTGTATTTGATTTTTGAAAGGGCAAACCTCTGGTAAGAGATTAATGCTGTCTGGAATAAAATCAATATATTTCCCAGAATTTTTATATAATTGTAAATCTACACAGTATTTTTTTGAATCCAATGAATTAAGTAAGCCTAATAAACTAGTAGTACTACCCCCAACACTCATACTTGGATAAACAATTAATATTTTTTTCATTCCTATCACCTTATATTTTTGATACCATATTAACAAACTTTTTTACTTGCACTCTTGAAGACTTATTTTTTATAATCCATTTTTGTGCTTCTAATCCAAAAGTGTTTAACACCTCTGTGTTCTTCGTAATTATTTGTTTCAATAACACTTTAAAATCATCCACATCTTTTACGCAAAAAAAATACTGTTTATATTCTTTAGGAATACAAGGTAAATCAAAAGCTATTAGTGGTGTCCCAGATGCCATGTATTCCATATTCTTAGAAGGAAATGAATATGAAGTCCATTCTCCTATTGGGGGTCGTGGATTTACTAGTAAAGTAGCTTGAGTTTCTTTTTTCACTATTTCTTCATTTGTCAATTCCCCACAATACTTTATGCGAGGATCTTTTGCAGAATAGTTATTGATTACGTTGATTGAACTTCCTTTTCCATAAAAGTTTAATTCTAAGTCATCATTTTTGATTTGAGAGAAACTTTCCAACAAAATATCTACACCAAAAATTTCTTCGAGTAATCCTGCCATCATAACAATTTTTTTTCGATCTTTATTCTCAACAGTATTTTTATATTTTATGACCTCTTCATCTGCTATACCTTCAATAACAACGTATGGTTTGTGATTCTTATTTAAGATCTGATTCATTTGTTCTGTCAAAAAAATACATCCATCATAATAATCGATTAAAGCATTCTTGATTTTATATGGAATTGCTTTAAAACCCTTTCTTTGTTCACCTGCTCTAATACTAGGGACATCTGTTACAATTGCAAATCTTTTTCCTCTAAGTAAATAACTCAAAGTCAACAAGGCTATAGACATTTCTCCTAAGACAATATTGCAAATTACTATTCCTTCTGGATTATTCTTAATCCATTTCTTAATTTGTCTTCTTGCTTTCAAAATAAACTCAATACTATTATGTGGCTTTTTTTTACACCAGGAAATGTACTCATAATTTACATTTGATTCTGAATCTAATTCTATATTCTTTTTTACATCTTGCTCATTCAAAACAATTTTTTGGCTAATTGCATAGACCTCGCAATTATTCTCTATAAGCCCTTTTACAAATAATCGGTTAAACTTTTGTGAAGCATGACTAGATGTAGTTCTATATTTAGAAAACATTTTTTTATACTCTTTTACAGTGCATAATGAGGATAAATAGAGTACTTTTTTCATTTCTTAAATCTCCTTAACATTTCTTTCAAAACATTTCTGAAGCTTTTAGGGAGAGAATACCAAATCTTTTTTTGGGATAAGTTTGCACATTTTAAATACTTTTTCTCTACACTATCCCAAGAGTCTTGTAGCATCTCACGATAAATACTATTTCGAATTTTAGGAATCTCTTCGTTTTCTTGAAGAACTAAACTCTTATTCTCTAGCGAAACTTCATTAACACTTGATTCGAAAAAAGAAAGAGAGTTCTCCAATTCTTTTCTTATTTTTACCGCTTTGTCAGTATTAACCATTAATGCAGAGACTCCATTCTTTATTTTAGAATTTAAGTGTAAATTTAACTTTTCAATCCCCCAAAAATCACAAAAAGTAAAATCTGATACGCGCTCTACTCCTTTAAATTTACACGAGTAACAATTCATTCTATTAAAAAAACCTTTTGTGAAACCATAGATATATGGATCGGTATCTCCCACTCTATATCTATGCTTTTTTCCCATATAAGAAAAGCAATATCCCCAATCAATATGTTGCTTATCTCTAAACTTAATCGTATTGATTCTGACTTTGTCTTTTTTTGAAAGATGATCAATATATTTATCCAACATTAATTGAGAAGGCATCCCATGACAAAGGAAATCAGCAACGATTAAACGGTCATAATCATTACGTAAAAAACACTTGAGTGCATTACATTGACAAGGAGATCCTGTAAATAAAACTAATTTATTATTTCTAAGCAAATGTTTAATTTCTTTAAAAGTATCGTTAGTATCACTGAACACATATTTTGAGCCTTGCATCCGCTGAATCATATTCAATTTATTTGAAACTACTAATTTTGCTTTGTTTTGTTCATCAAACAAACAACCCACAACATAACCATTGTTTTTAATCACATATTCTGCCAAAGCTCTAAATACTCCTCCAGAAGAACTATCCCTTAAAATGCTTCTGTCTTTATTTTGGGCGGCTAATACCCTTTTTGATGTCTCTTTCTTTGTCGTAGTTTCATAAGCACAAACTTGATTGCATATTCCACAGTTAACACAGAGTTCCTCGTCAACAACCGGATAAATAAAACCTTCATCATCTTTTTCCATTTTTATCGCATTTTTTCCACAAGCATATTCACATGCACGACACCCACAACAATGCTCCTTATTTTTTGATATCCAATAATTTATCATTTTATTCCCCTATATTTCACATATCTCATTTATAAACTTATCAGCTTTTTTTCTCTCACAATTTAATACATGATTTATTTTCTTATAATCGATTCTATCTGCATATTTAAACAACATTTCCTCCGATGAAATAAGCCTATCCTCTAAGCCCACTAACCTGAGTAAACTTTCAATTCTCGAATTAAATTCATTTCTTGGAACAATAATAAACTGTTTCTCTAGATTTATAGAAAATGCCAATCCATGAAATGAATTTGTTACAACATAATCGGCATAATAAAACAAAGATAAAAAATCTGATGGTTGCCTATGTGTCATCAATATGTCAACTAGTTTTGGCTTTTTCATTTCCCATGATATTTTAACTAATTTCAATCCTCTATCATCTGCTATTTTTCTTGCATATTCCGTTGCATGATTATCTTCATTATAAAGAAGCATTAGAATTAAATAACGTTCTTTAATTAGCCTTTTTGAAGCAAGAGTAAGCCATTCTTTTTTTGTTAACAATAAAGTAGGATCTATTAATTGAGTTGGTCTATTGAATCCTAAATTTTCTATAATCTTTGCTGCTTGATCTTCTCTTACTGAAATTAAATTATATTTTGATAAATACTCTCTTGTTTTTTCTTTTTCACTATCATCTAGTTTGTTCTTGCCAAAACTAGAAACAAAAGCTACTCTTTTAGAGTTCTCTGGCAAAAAATCTAAAAAAAAGCCTCTATCTATTCCTTCATTATATTTACTATTCCATGTTTGATCACTTCCTGTAACGTAAATGTCTGCTTGAGGTGTGTCTTTCTCTAAATCGCTTGCAGTAATATATTTTTTGGTTAAATTCAAATTTTTCTTTATAAAAGTCCCAAAAGTGACTTCTTTTAATATTAAAGATCCTATTTTTCCAATTCGATATACCCACAATCTCATTCCTTTTTTTTCACCGCTACTTGAAGGAGTAAAAAAAATTCTTTTTTTTGTTCTTTGAGGAGTTATATAATCTATAATTTGTACATCCAAATTATGTTTCTCAAATACTTTTTGAGTAGCATAAGCCTGAAGAACTGAACCATAGTTATATACCCTATGTAAAGTTACTATTTTCACTTTCATTGCTTATCTCACCTAATTCTTTTATATAAATCTAAAACACTTGATGTAATCCTCACACCAAAAATACAACACAAAATATAAATTCCTTTTAATTTTTTTGATAACCCAAACTTTAAGACCCATTTATTATCATTTAAATAATTCAAAGCTTTTTTCTTGTTTATCCCTGTTAAAAAACTCATCTCCCAACATAAAATAGCATATTCATAAGCAACATTACTTAACATATATTTTTCTACTTCCCCTTTAGGGATTGTTTTATATGTTAATTTTTCAATAGATTCCGACACGAATAAAGAAAGATCCCAGTATTTTTTTTCTGAAAAGCTATTTGTTATAGATCCCTCTCTGTTTTGTCTATACTCATAGTAAGGGATTTCTAAAGAGTCATAATTCTTTGCCTTTAATATTGCATCTAAGCAAAAGCCTAAATCTTCTGAAAACCTTCTATCAGCAGGAAACATTAAATTGTTTTCTATTAAAAACTTTGTATTAAATATCTTTGTACAAGAACTCCCAGGGAATTTTGGTCTACTAGAAATATACTTAATTACATTTTCTTTGCTCTGATTTCTAATAGCATTGGCTTGAATTTCATCTCCCAAAGGTTCTGTCTGTCCGTCTGGAAAAAACTTAATTGCATTCATAAAACAAATATCAGCTCCTTCACTATCAATCCATCTCAAGATCTTATTAATGGAGAAATCTGAAATTCGATCATCTGAATCTACGAACGCAATATATAGTGAATTTACATGCTTCATGCCTAAATTTCTCGCAGACGACAATCCGCCATTCTTTTTATGTATTGTTTTAACAATGGGATTATTCAATGAATAATCATCACATATCATACCTGAGGAATCAGTTGAACCATCATCAACCAAAACTATTTCACAAGTTTCATCACATTGATTTAATATGCTATCAATACACTCTTTTAAATATTTTTCAACATTATACACCGGAATTACAAAACTTAATTTTTTTTTTGACATTTTCATTCTCCCTATAGATCCTTAGTTAATAAATTTGATAAACATTAACATAATTTCATTTATATCAAATACAATAGAATTTCTTTTAAAAACTATATTATTTGAGTGATTTATAACAAAGTTTAATGCATTAACCCATTTATTTATATCGAAAGAATACACAATCTCTCCATATTCATAATTTGCCGCTAAATCTCTGGAGCCTCTAACATTCGAGACTATTATAGGCAATTCACTTGCAATAGCTTCCATTACTGAAACTGGTAATCCTTCCCTTCTTGATGGAAACACAAATACATCTTCCATTTTATAAAAATCTGATGTGTTATGTACATACCCTACCAATTTAAGTCTGTCAAACACACCTAATTTCTTAGCGAGCATTAAATATTCATCTTTTAAAGCACCTTTTCCACATACGACATAAAAAACTTTACTGTCTAACAAGGGTAGAGTTTCAATGATCAATTTATGATTTTTATTAGAGTTTAGTTCTCCTACAGATAAAAGCACTGTACTGTCAAGAGGGATCTCTAATTTCTTCCGAAGATTCTGTCTAGGAATAATATAATTATCTAAGTATTTCGCTCCTCCCCATTTCATTTTTATCATCTGCCAAGATCAATTGCATATCGTTCAACACAGAGTCTAAATTGAAATTTTTAATTTTTCTTCTCGCATTAATCCCAAATTGGGTAATTACTTCGGGTGATTTCATCAATTGATTTAACCTCAATGTTATAGCCTCTTCATTGATTGGAATTAAAAATCCATTAACTCCATCATCAATCAAATCAGAATTTCCACGGATATTTGAACATATTGATGGTAGCCCACTAGCCATGGCTTCCATCAATGCCACTGGAAGCCCTTCCTGATGTGACATAAAAATAAAAATATCACTACAATGACAAATTGAGGAAATATCTTTTCTATAACCCAAAAATTTTACATGATCATTTATACCTAGTTCGTTTGTTAAATGTTTTAAATATGTTTCTAGCTCTCCACTTCCACAAATCAAATACTGTATTTTATCAAAAAATTGCTCATTTTTAATATTAGCTAGTGCCCGAAGAACTACCTCATGATTTTTCCTTTTGATTAATTCCCCAACACTCAAAAGAACTATATCATCACTATTTATTCCAAGTTCTTGTCTTTTTTTATCTCTATCACAAGGATTAGGAGAAAATTTGTCAACATCTATTCCAACACCTGGTATATATTCAACTTGTCGTACTTTAAATTTCTTTGCTCTTTCATAATCCTCTTTATTAATAGTAATTAACACATCAGTATAATGAGCTAACCATCTCTCAACTGGATAATACAATATCCAATTTATTAACGGGGCGCCCGTATAAAAATGAAAACCGTGAGCGGTATATATAACTTTTGTTCCGTTATTTCGAACGTCTTTTGCAGCTAAACGTGCTAACATTGCGCCTACTGGTGTATGGCAATGAATAATATCAAAATGTTCTTCTTCAATTATTTTTTTTAACAGCTTATAGGCTTGTATATTTTTTCTTTTTATTGGAAAGCGTTCAAAAGGAATATCATAGTAATGATCACAATATGGAATTGAACAGTCATTTAAGTTTTCATAATCGTTTTTAGCCGCAACAGATGTTTCCCACCCTTTCTCTTTGAACATTTTCAAATATGGAATATGAAATTCCATAATATGTGTTTTTACAACAGTTGCTACATATAAAACCTTCTTCATTTCCATTCTCCTTTAAGCAGCCGTTTTCTTTCCTTCTTCTATACCTTCTGTACTTTCTTTCATGAATAGAATCTTTACAGTATAGAAGATTACTTTTAGATCTAGATATAATGAATAGTTATTTATATACATTAAATCTAACTTTAATTTATCTTTTGGTGTTGTATTGTATTTACCATATACCTGAGCATACCCAGTTAAACCTGCTTTTACTTTTAATCTATATTTAAACTCAGGTAACTCTTCATAATATTGCTCAGCAATCTCTGGTCTTTCAGGTCTAGGTCCAACAATAGACATATCACCTTTTAAGATATTGAATAGTTGTGGCAATTCATCAAAGCGAATTGCACGAATGACCTTTCCAACTTTGGTAATACGATCATCATTTTCTCCACTTGATAATCTAGCACCTGAATTCTTTTCTGCATCTACGATCATGCTTCTAAACTTATAAACATAAAATTCTTTCCCATCTTTTGTTAAACGTTTTTGTTTATACAAAGCAGGCCCACCATCATACAATTTAATTGCTAGTGCTGTTACCAGCATAAATGGAGAAGCAATAATAGTTGCTATTCCTGTTAAGATTAAATCTACAGCTCTTTTTACAATCGCTTGTTCAATTGTTAATGGATACTTTTTTGTTACATACAAAGGTGTATCAATGATATGCAATGCCTGTGCTCCATTTCGAATAATTTCAGCAATCTTAGGAACCATAAACATTACTTTTCCGTTTTCAAAACAATAATTTGTAATGATATTTCTTAAATCCTGATCTAAATCATCAATCATTATTGTTCCATATTCTTTACAACGATCTAAAATCTTTTCTGCTCCGCTATCTGAGTAAATAATTTCTTTGATAAAGAAACGATTCTTTCTATTATCTAATTTTTTATGCAAAGTCTCTGCAGATTTCTTATCTGAAGAAATCAATAAAATACGATGACTGCCATAAATCTTCATCTGAATTGAATTACAAACAATTGTCCAAAGGCCACTGCATACTAACTGTCCAATAAACAATAATACAAAATAGAATCCCCAGTTAATACATTGTAATAAGACAACTAAAAATAATCCAAAAATAACATTTGTGATCAACAAAGATAGAGCATTGGAATACATGATTTCAACAATTCGATATACCCCTATCTTATTTCCATAATAGATGATAAAAAATACATACAAACAAAAACAATACGCTAATGATAGTATCCATATATGACTATTTTCGATTCCAACATTATTAATATTCATTAAAAAGAACACAAACAGAATAGTCATTAATATTGGATAAACTGCAACTAATACACGATAAAATAATTTCTTCAACATTCCCTTTCACCCATAAAAAAAGGTATAGTTCTCCCAACCCATACAAAATGGGCATTTGAACTATAACCAAGATAAACTTATTCATGCGGTAAACCAGCTACAAACAAGTAATCTATTCTTTCCTTTCCAATGAAACTCCTGCGATCCATCTCTGATTTAGAAAGAATAAATCCAAACTTGCTAATTGGTTTCTCTTATCATACTTTACAATATAAGACTCCAACCCTTTCAAAGTACCATGATCAATAACAATCTTATTATTCTCCAAATGTCCATAAGACATTGGTAAAACATGATATTCATTTAATAATACAGTCAATATTTGAATCTCCTCTTTCTGCAATGCAGAAACATGATCATATTGTAGCTGTTTGATAAAACCTTTTTTTACTTCCTGTTTTCTTAACCATTCGTTAAATTCCAACTGATCAAACTCTGTTTTTACAAAAACATAACCTGGGAATAATGACTTTAGTTCATTCGTTTTTCGATCCCTACGATAATATTCAAGTTTAGCACTAAATGCATGAATACCCTCGCTTCGATTCAAAAAAGCACAAAGTTTATCCTCGTACAAGGTTTGTACAAACAACACATACCAGTTCATAATTTAATACCTAACTTTCTTCATAAAAAAATGGTGAATATTTGTACAATATCGATACAGCACACCATAAAACAAAATCTAAGAAATATAAGAAATATATTTCTCAAAGGTACAATAAGAACTCATAATCCTGGCTTTTCTTTTTTTGGGTCGAAAAAATGACCCCCCCCCGGATAGGTCCGGAAGAGAGCCGAATTACGCACTCATAATAGCACAATCAATTAAACTTTTAAAGCTCTGAAAACGTTATCATAAAAAATGATTCCCTTTTATTTCCATAAAGCGATTCTATTATTAACCCATAGTTTGAAATAGACCATTTTGGCCAATTATTTATCTGAACAATTTAACTCTTCGTTCCTCCTTAACATATATTTCCTATTTCGTTTATATACTTATGAGTATTATACTTTAAAGTATATTGTTTACCATGATTGTGAATTTTTTTATATATACTGTCATCAGACTTTAATTAAGAAAAAACATTCAAGAAGTACCATACTACCAACTATAGAACAATATATCATTCTTTGACTAAAACTCCAATTAGCACAGTTACTCATATTAGCTAGATGAAAAAGTAATTCGCTTATGTTTCTCAAATCATACACTGAAACTTAAACAACAGGTTCAATGACAACATCTTTTAACAATGCTAGAGTAATAGATATAAGATAGGAGACAATAATATGTCAAAAGAAGTTGTAATCTTTAAAAATGGTGAATTGGAATTAGAGGTCAATATAACACCCGAAAAAGAGACTGTATGGCTTACTCAAGATCAAATGTCATCATTGTTTGATACTGCAAGATCTTCTATTGCTTATCACATCAATAATATTTTTAAAGAAGGCGAATTAGTTAAAGAGACTTCTGTCGAAATTTTCGACAGAAGTCAAGGAAAAGCATCACGCCCACCAATGTACTATAACCTTGATGTAATTATCTCTGTTGGATATCGTGTGAAGTCGCAAAGAGGCATTGCCTTTAGAAAATGGGCTACCTCTATCTTAAAAGACTATATGATCAAAGGATATACCATAAAACAAAAAAGACTAGATGCTTTGCATAAAACTGTTGAAATTCAAACTAGAATACTTGCATCAACCTTAGAATTAGACGAAAAAGAAGTTTTAAACGTTATTGAAACTTATGCCAATGCCTTATCTTTACTAGATGATTATGACCATGGTTTACTTTCTAAACCAGAAGGAACAGATTTTATTTATCGTTTAAGTTACCAAGAGTGTCGAGAGTTAATTGATAAAATGAAATTTGATTCTGATGTTTTTGGTATAGAAAAAGAAGAAGGTAAACTTAATGGTATCTTAGCTGCCGTTTATCAAAATGTATTTGGTCAAGAATTATATCCAAGTATTGAAGAAAAGGCAGCCAATCTTCTATACTTCTTAATTAAAGATCATCCATTTGCCGATGGTTGCAAACGAATCGGCGCAACCATTTTTCTTGAGTTCTTAAATAAGAATAACCATCTTATCATAGAGGGTACTCCAATCATTTCTAATAGCGCTCTTGTCGCAATGACTTTGATGATTGCTGAATCTAGACCAGAAGAAAAAGAAACAATGATCAGCTTAGTCATGAATTTCTTATCGAAATAATCCATTTGATTATTTGGAAATAATTTTTACTCTTTAGGTGGATCCAGAAATATTGGTAATATCTCATTAGTTTGTCCTACTGTCTATTGCGAAACTGATACCGGTGCCAGCCCAAAAGTTTATGCTCACAATCAAGATTTCCTGTCATATGTTCATGGAGAAAACGCTCAATACTCTTTACATACGGCTACAAAAGCTATGACAATGACAGCATTTGATATCTTTAATAATCCAGAAATCGTAAAATAAAACAACAAGGTTATCTATCCAAAATGGATAGATAACCTTGATTTTAATTTTCTCAATTTAAAATCAGTTATAAACAAAGAAGTTTTATTCAATAAACTCTTTTGTCTTTTCTATTAAATACAATGGAATATTGGTAATCGATCCATCTGTTCGATATCCTCTTTTAGAAAATCGAATAGCTACTTTAGACTGATACTTCGAAATAAAATTTTTAAAAGATGCAGCGGATTTATCCTCTCCTGCTTTTACTTCAATAGGAATAATATCAATACCATTTTGGAGAATAAAATCAATTTCCTGATTTTTACTTGAATAATAATGAATCTTTGATTCAAAATGTCTACGAAGTTGCTGTAAAACATAGTTTTCCGTAAAAGGTCCCTTAAATTGATAATTATCCTTTAAAAGAATTGCTTTATTATCCAATCCGGACATATGTTTTAAGAGCCCTGTATCAAATAAAAACAACTTAAATTGATCCAATTTATTAAATGCATTCAATGGATGTTCTATTTTCGATACATTATAAACTCTAACTATCAATCCAGCTGAAACTAACCATTCTATTGCTTCTTCAAAATCTCGTGCACGTGCCCCTTCTCGTACTGCGCCATACATAAATTTCTCATTTGGCTTTGCCAATTGTGTAACAATGCTCCTAAATACCATTAGGATTCTACCACTGTTTACTTTTCCATTATATTTAGAAAAATCATTTTCATAGATTTCTATAAGCGCATGTTGAATTTGGTCTATCTTAGCTGGATTTTTGTATCTTAACCAGGAATAAACACATTCTGGCATACCACCAATAATTAGATAATAATCATAAACTTCTAATAATCGATTATGAAAAAATTCTTCTATTCTTTGATTTTTATCAATATCCTTATAGTATATGTATAAGTTCTCATCTATTGCGCAAAGAAACTCTTCAAATGATAAAGGATAAATATTTAGAATTTGAACCATTCCTACAGGATATGATTTTGGTTGAGCTAATAAGGTTCCCAATAAGCTTCCTGCTACTACTATATGATATTCATTTGCTCTTTCTTTAAAATATTTTAGTGAATTCAGAGCTTCTGGACATTCCTGTATCTCGTCTAATATGATCAAAGTATTCCCTGGCTTTATTGGCTCTCCAGATATCATAGATAAGAGTTCAATAATTCGAAAAGGATTTTTATTAGTTTGAAAAATTGACTTTAAGTCATCTTCTTCGTCAAAATTGAAATATACATAATTATCATAATATTTTTTACCAAACTCTTTCATTAACCATGTTTTCCCGACTTGTCTTGCACCTTTTAATATAAGTGGTTTACGATCTTCACTTGATTTCCAATTCAATAAGTCTTGCATAGCCAATCGTTTCATTAAAATCACCTGCTTTATTACTCACATTTATGATATCACATTTTTTCAGTTTTATTTTATATAAATTACACATTTTTCTAAATTGTATTTATTATTTTTTGCACATTTTTCCCTTATTATATTAAGCAATTTTACACATTTTTCTAAGTTTTTTAGATTTATAAATCACATTTTTATATTTTGGAATCTAGATTTAATATAAATTCAATCTCTATATGATCTGAACTTTTATAATTTGTTTATCCGAATCCTAAATAAACTTGATTAATATTTTTTTAATTTATAGTCTTTACCTTGATAACACGTATTCATTTTATACGTGTTTTTTTTGCTATAATACAAATGCAAAGAGGTGTCATATGCCAATGACGTCTAAGGATATGGAAAAACTTATCCTTGCAGATGGTTGGATATTAAAAAGTCAAGTAGGATCTCACAGACAATACATACATCCAACCAAAAAAGGTAAAGTTACGATTCCTTTACATTCAAAAGACTTGAAAAAGGCTATGGATCTTTCCATTTTGAGGCAGGCGGGACCGAAATAATCCCTGACTCATAATTATATTTTCAGGAGGTTAATTTATGTTATCCATTTACCCAGCTATCTTTTATAAAGAGAAAAACGGATATTCTGTAATATTTCCAGATTTGAACTATCTCTCGACATGTGGTGAAAACTTAAATGATGCGATGGAAATGGCAATCGATTGTTTAGCCGGATATTTATATACCGCAAAACTAGATGATGATAAATTACCAGAACCATCAAAAATTGATGACATTCATCCTATTGACATCGCAAATACAATAGGTTTTGATGGAAAAGATTCATTTATTAATCTTATTTCAGTCGATTTAGAAGATTACGCAAAAACACACTTTAATAAATCCGTAAAGAAAACTCTTACGATACCTGAATGGCTGAATCGTGAAGCAACCAAAAAGAACATCAACTTTTCAAAAGTCCTACAAGAAGCTTTGATTGCTAAATTGCGTTCTTTGTAAACCTAGAAATCAATTATAAGCGTCATTGGCATGACATAATTCTAAAGAAAAAATGAGCATTACACTTGTTAATTTAAGTGTGATGCTCATTTTTTATAAATTACTTAAAAAGAATTCAAATCTTAAAATTCATTGGTATAAGAGAATACAAACTGATCTCCATCATTGATTTCTAATTTTTCTACAGCTGGGCACATTCCTTCTTCCTTACATGTTTCATTGTTTTCGCTGGAAAACAACCACCATGGCCCTTTATTAAAATCCTGTTTTAACCCTAACATAGAATCAATATATGCCCCATAGCTGCCCTCTTCAAATACAATTTCTAATTCATCACATTCAGATAAGAAATCATATAAGTTTTCAATATCTCCTTCTTTTGTCAAAGTTTCATTAAACAATTCTTTATCATTTACTTCATCTTTTACGACAATATCTAAAGAAACTTCTTTTATAGAAGAATCTGTATCACTCTGTGAAGCACAACCTGTTAGAATCATTCCTGCACATAATCCCATTAATAAAATATTCTTTTTCATCTCAATATCTCCTCTGTAATTTTTCTAAAAATCCAACTAATTTATTTCCAATCAAGGCATATTCAACACCACTGATAATCCCCTGCGGAATAGAAACCTGTAAGCCCAAAATTAAATATAAAACAGTAACATGCTTTGAGAACAATAAGAATGGCAACTGCAAGATCTGTCCTGTTAAAAAGGAAAAGAAACCACATAACAAGATTGGATATATCTTTCTTTTTGCTAATCTCTCTTTATTTAGACCTATGATCAAACTATAACTTGGATACACCAGAACATACATGGCATTCCAAGGGTTTACTCCTTTAATAAACATATTGACCACAGTAAAGATCAAAGATCCAATCACAGCCTGTTTGGTTGAAAAGCTCATCGCAATCACAAACGTGCATAAAGTGATTACCTCCAGATACATCACAAATGAAAGTGAAGTAAAGGCAACAAACTGAATCGCACCTAAGATTGCACACAAGACCATATCACGTGTTGTCATGAAGCAACCTCGTATGACTTAGATACAAACACCTTCTCTTCAAACCCCTCTTGTTCATTTTCATATAAAGCCATATAGAAGAACAAATTTGCCAATAGATTAAACAAATCATAGATCTTTTTATCCACTTGTTTTTCTTTTTCAATCTTCACGATCCAGCGAACGATATTTTTACATTCACTTCTTAATACATGAAGGTAGCTTGCACCTATACAGCCAACCGGAAGATAGAACTCTTTAAATGGTCTTTCATACTTTTGATAAATCTGTTCTACTTTTTGAAATCTTATGTCATCAATGGCATTTTTACCACGAATCGATCCATTGGCATGATAAATCGTTTCACATAAAAATAAGAGTTCCTCTTGATCGATATGCTTGATATAGTGCATAGACAACCCTAGAAAACTTGCCAATCGATCAGTCATGATTTCATAATCACATTGATTTGATCCTTCTTTTAGAAAACTATATGCACAATAATCCACTTTCATCACCTCCTAAAAAAAATCTGCCTTTTGGGCAGATTAAAAGAAATCCCTTTTTCTTGAGCCCAGGAGAAAAAACTATTTATAAGAAAGCAGGTCTCCCGACTTCATTTCATCCTCTGATCACCTTCCCATATTTCTACAGTGGCTTTGATCATCGTCCATATCACGGTTGCTGGGGCAGTTAAAGCTTTTACTTTATTCCCTTATCTTCCTTATAATTAATTCAATTTTATTGTTCTTCGATCTTCATCGTATTCATCTTTTTAAACTGACCAGGTGTTATTGAATAGATTCGTTTAAACGTCTTATAGAGCGCAATATCTGATTTAAACCCGCAATTTTGCGCAATCTCTTCAATCGTCAATTGATCCTCTAACAACAAGCTCTTTACTTCTGTCAGTCTTCTTCGAACGATGAAATCATGCACCGAAAGCTCCATGACCTCCTGGAAAACATGTAAGACATAATACTTGCTGTAACCAAGAGATTCACAGATATCATCCAAACAAATATCTTCTTTAAAATGATCTTCAATATACTCTACAGCTTTTTTAACCATTAAAGATTTCTTATTGTCTTTATCTATATTCATATGTATCATATCCGAATAGAAACGATACACGCTGGAGCTGTTCATAAAGATATCACAAGTTTTATATTTCGTTAAGCTTGAATAAATCGAGTTGAAGAAATAATTGACCTTCTTATATGCAATTGAATCTAAGATATAGAAATCTTTCTGTAAAACCTTAGACATCTTCTTGCCTTTGATCAAGCAATATTCCAATTCGACATAGTTAAGATTTAATTCAATCTTATGTTTTCCCAACAAGATCAAAGTTGTCTTTATATCCGGCGATATCTGTTTATCATCAACTGTAACAATACCTAAGTTTTCATACCAGGAAATCACCAGTCATTCTTCTTTACCTAATTCAAAAGAATATAAGATTCTACTTTTTTTACAAATTTGACCAATCTCAACTGCCAAATGAAGATCATTTTTTTAAGGATGTTCAGATTCTAATAAATAGTGTTTCTTATGTTCTACATGCTCTGTCTCAAACATAGTCATTCTCTTTCTACAAAATACATACCCACATTTAGTACAGAAGAGCCATTTTTCTTTAATAATATTTTAATTAAGGGCTTCTGTATCAAATTTAAATTCTAGTGCGTATAAAGGATAGAAATAAATACCATTTTCCTGATAATGATGAATATAAGCACTTGCCTCCTGTTTACCACAGGTTGCGATCAAAGTAGAATCGGCATCTAGAATCGGTGATGAAATCTTTTCATTGATAAATCGACAAGCCATATGGGTCAGGATTTCTCCAAACGTTTGATTGGTAGCAGGTGTTACCGATCAAAGAATCGGCTAACAGTGGGTTGTGAACAGATCAAGGAATCTGAAGACAAGAGAGGATCGTTTAGCAGAAGCCTTTGATCGGACTGATTATGATATCCAAGAAGACATCTTTGAATCAATTGCTTCAAGATGGTTGTATTTGAGTAAACTGGAAGAGTTCGGGAATCCCAAAAAGAGATGTCTTTTAAAATGGAATCCAGATGGATTTGTTTCAAAAACTGAGACAGCAGGATAGAACCACCATCACTGGAAAGCTGACCTCCGTTAAAGTTTATATTGTCAAAAATGGAATTCGAATGTATCATAGTCATGGCTCCTTATATTGTGGGTTTTCAACACTATTATAACAGTATAATGGAGCTTTTTCTTATATGAAAAACTTCACCCAATGGGTGAAGAGCAAAAACTCGCAGAATGCTGATAAATACAGTGATTTCTACGAGTTTTTATTTTTTCATGAATAATTCAGGTTAATTATCCTTCTAGTTCTTCAAATCCTGTCATATCATCCCAAGAATAATATGGAATTGCTTCATGATAAATATACTCTTCCATTTCTTGTGAACCTGAATCAAAAATATCCTCTTCACTGATAACATTTCCTTTTAAAGTAATGCGCTTGATTCTTTGACCACCCATATGACCCGTTGACAATAAGATTCCATTTTGATCTGGATCTACTTCCAACATAGAATGACCTCCACTAAGCGATGTTAATAGTACACACATTCCATCTTCATACGTATAGAAATCATACATGTAATCAACTTCAGCGTGACCATACTTAACCATTAATTCTGGAATACCATTTTGATCGATATCATATAAAGAATAATCGGTATAATAATTTTCATTATCACCGCTACTATAGATTTCTGTTACTTTTGCTTGATATGCACTAATCAATTCAGAATAATCTATATTATTTGTATCCTTAACTTCATCCAATTGAATTAATTTCCATTCATCATCAATTTTGACATAAGCATTTCCATCCATCACATTTGAAACATCATCAAAATCACCAAGTAAAACCAATTCAAGATCTTCATTGATAATTCCTAATTTACCATCTATTTTTACCTTCATCGCATTATTGGAAATTGGCATAGCATAATCCACTACTTCTTCATACGAATCAGTACCTTCTTTATTCCAAACCACATAACCATCTTCGACTTTTTCATAGAACATTCCTTTTACATAAGAATTAAACAATCCAGATATTTTCTCTATATCCTGTGTTTGATTCGTATTTTCATTCATACTAAAAACTGCGGATTCTGAATTATCATAAGGACCAAATACATTAAGTTCTGGAGTAACGATATAATAATGATCTTTATCTATACTCGTTGAAGCATTGGCATATAATTCGGCTCCATCCGTAAATTCACGAGTTAATTTTTGAACGATAATTGGCTCATCAAATTTAGCATCGAATATCATACCACTCATATCTGTTCCAATCACACGATTATCAACACTTAAATAATTACTAGAACCCATTCCCCCAAAGCCATGGCCACAAGCGGAACTATATCCATCACCTAACATTCCATCTATACTTGTACCATCCTGAACACCAGTTTGATCTGCACTTGGAAATAAACAAACATCAAAACCAGAACCATAAGTTCCATCTAAGTCAGAGAACATAACACCCTCATATGTTGGATCTAAAATAAATTCCCCGTTACTATCGATAAAGCCATATAAACCATCAACTTTTACTAAATAACCATTTTCTCCATCATTATCAATCGGAGCAAATTCAAAATCAGGAACTTCTACATCCAATACACTATACTTTGTCGTATTATCATCTTCTTCAACTGCAACTTCTTCTTTTGGTTCTTCTGGCTGTGAAGACTGATTTGCTACTACATAGCCTCCAATCGCTCCTGCTGCGACTACACCTGCAACAACACCAGCTACCACCTTTGTCGATATCCCTTTTGCTGCAGCTGTCGTGATTGCTTTTGCACTTGTCGCTGTCTGAGCTGCATTTATTCCTTGATTTACTCCTACACTTTTCATGATCGCATCTGTCATCTTCGCAGATATCTTGATGCTCTTGACTTGATCCTTTAACATCCATCCAAGGAACGGAAATGCGGCAATCGAATAAAATGATTTATTTTGTTTCCGTAATTCTTCAATCTTCTTTTTGATTGCCGTTCTTCCATAATTCAATAAACTCTTTACACTTCCCTGTGGTATATCCATGATCTCTGAAATCTCTTTAACTTTGAACTCATCCAAATAATATAGAAGAATTGCCATTCTTTGATTATCTGGTAATTCATCTAATACAGAATTCAAGCCATCTTTTAATTCACTGTAATTAAAATTTGCTTCTGGTTCAAAAGACATCGTTTCATTTTCGATACTCTCTTCAAATAAAAGATCCGAATCCTCTTCTTCCATCGAAGTAAAGTCAACAAATTCCGTATTCTTTTTTACACCTAAATAGTTCTTACTACGATTTACGGCAATTGTTGTGATCCAACTTTCAAATTTATTGGCATCACTTAAAGAATCCAAACTATCAAGAGCTTTGATATATGTTTCTTGAACGATATCTTCAGCCAAACCTTGATTTTTAACATAGCGATAAACAGTATAATACAATTTGTATTGTGTTTTTTCCATCAAGCAAGCAATCGCATCTTCTTTTTTCTCTTTGGCATCAGCTATGATATTTTCCCAAATAATGTTTCCACAATTTGTACAAACATACTCTGTTACTTCTAAATCTTTTTGACAATTTTTACACTGCATAAAATACCTCTAAATTCTCTATTCAGGATCATCTTGTAATAAAATCAATGCTGGTTCGATGATCAATCTATAAACTGGATACATTAAAAAGATAAAATCAATAATATGAGTAATTGTTACCGGTAAATTAAGAATCACGCTTGTAACAGTTACTAAAGCAAGCATATATATAAATGCCCAAATAGCTGCTCCAATTATACCGTATGCATAATTATTTTTATCATTTAAAAAATACACATAGAATGCTAAGGCAGTTAATAGAAGTATTGCACCAATATCAATTCTTTGAACTGTCGATAATGAGATTCCACCACTTACAACAATCAAACCAAGCAATACAACAACAGATTTAGTCAATTTTCCTTTAAGCTCCTCTTTTGTGAGCGCAATTTCTTCTTTGATTTGTTCAAGTTCTTTTATTTCATTTGGACAACCACAATTTGGGCAACATGCCGCCTTATCACTAAACACTTTTCCACATTCTTTACAATTGATCAACATAATATACTCCTCCTAATATTTCACTTGTTTTAATTTTGAAAACTCATTTTTTTAGTTCTGTTCTAATCCCCCTTTGTAAATCTCATACATACGTAACCTTCATGCATTTCTCTAACATAGCCCTTTTTTACCTCCTCACTATATAGACAGTGGCAAAATAAAAACGGTTTTATATTTTATGATTTTTTTAATTGCTCATATTTTTACTTTAACCGTTTATTTAATGAATATTCCAAAGTGGCGGAGCCATCTAATCCGACAAAATAGAGCCACTTATTC
>ERZ857984.912-NODE-912-length-29372-cov-15.815977_pt1 | contig 29372 bp, 24 predicted proteins | sample MGYA00519914_ERZ857984 | MGnify/ENA primary metagenome ERZ857984 (study PRJEB31778, sample SAMEA3449417) | human gut metagenome | biome: human gut; feature: human-associated habitat; material: faeces | place: United Kingdom | collected 2010/2012 ... | reverse complement strand
TGTAGCGTCCCATGCGCTGAACATTTACGGCGATCATTCCGACGTATATGCCTGCCGCCAGACCGGTTTTGCAATGCTCTGCTCGCAGAACCCGCAGGAGGTTATGGATCTGGGCGCTGTGGCGCACCTGTCCACTATTAAGAGCCGTGTGCCTTTCCTGCATTTCTTCGACGGTTTCCGTACTTCCCATGAGATCCAGAAAATTCAGATCTGGGACGACGACCTGCGCGATATGCTGGATATGGACGCTGTCAAAGCGTTCAAAAACCGTGCGTTGAACCCGAACCATCCGGTTCTGCGTGGTACCGCTCAGAACCCCGACATCTTCTTCCAGGCTCGTGAGGCCTGCAACCCCTACTATGACGCGGTTCCCGCAATCGTAGAGGAGTACATGAACAAAGTCAACGCCAAAATCGGCACCGACTACAAATTGTTCAACTACTATGGCGCTGCGGACGCAGAGCACGTTATCATTGCAATGGGTTCCGTTTGTGACACCATTGAAGAGACCATCGATTATATCAATGCGAACGGCGGCAAAGTCGGCCTGATTAAAGTTCGTCTGTACCGTCCGTTCTCCAAAGAGCATCTGATCAAAGCGATCCCGGCTTCCGCCAAGACCCTGACCGTTCTGGATCGTACCAAAGAGCCCGGCTCCATCGGCGAGCCTCTGTTCCTGGATGTTGTCATGGCGCTCAAAGGCACTCCTTACGGCGCGCTGCCGATCTACTCCGGTCGTTACGGCTTGGGCTCTAAGGATACCGTTCCTGCTGACATTTTCGCCGTTTACAAAAACGCCGAGACCGGCACGAAAGAGCGCTTTACCCTGTCCATCCACGACGATGTGACCGGCCTGTCTCTGGAAAGAGAAGAAGCTCCCGACACCCAGGCAAAAGGCACTACCGCCTGCAAATTCTGGGGTCTGGGCTCCGACGGTACGGTGGGTGCCAACAAGAACTCCGCCAAGATCATCGGTGACTACGCCGGTATGTATACGCAGGCCTACTTCGAGTACGACTCCAAGAAGTCCTACGGCATCACCAAGAGCCACCTGCGGTTCAGCAAGAGTCCCATCCGCTCCACCTACCTCATCAAGACGGCGGATTTTCTGGCCTGTCACTCCCAGTCCTACATCACCCGCTATGACATGATCCACGAGATCAAGGACGGCGGCACCTTCCTGCTGAACACCTCCTGGACCGAGGAGGAGCTGACGGAGAAGCTGCCCGGCGACGTCAAGCAGTACATCGCCCGCCACAACGTGCAGTTCTATATCGTGGACGCCAACCGTCTGGCCCGTGAGTTGGGCTTGGGCAACCACGCCAACATGATCCTGCAGGCCGCCTTCTTCAAACTCTCCGGTGTGATGCCGGTGGAGGACGCCGTGCGCCATATGAAGGAGGCTGTGCAAAAGACCTACGCCAAGAAGGGCGAAAAGGTGGTCAACATGAACATGGCCGCCGTGGACGCCGGTATCAACAGCCCTGTGAAGGTCAACGTTCCCGCTGACTGGGCGAATGCCGCCGACGACCGCACCGTGGACGAGAGCCTGCCGGATGTGGTGAAGAACATCGTGGTCCCCTGCAACCGTCAGCGTGGCGACGATTTGCCCGTGTCCGCCTTCCTGCCCTATCAGGACGGCACCTATCCGCTGGGTACCTCCAAGTACGACAAGCGTGGCATTGCCGCCTTCCTGCCCCAGTGGGACAGCAACAAGTGCCTGCAGTGCAACCAGTGTACCTTTGTCTGCCCCCATGCTGCCATCCGGGCCTATCTGGTGGACGAGGAGGAGGCCGCTGCGGCTCCCGCCGCCTTCACCACCGTTCCCGCCAAGGGAGCCAAGGGCTTGCAGTACCGCCTGCAGGTCAGCACGCTGGATTGCACCGGCTGCGGCAGCTGCGCCGCTTCCTGTCTCGCCAAGGATAAGGCCTTGACGATGCAGCCTGTAGATGATACTATGTATGATGAGACCAATTGGAACTATGCCCTGTCCCTGAAGGACAAGCCCGGTGTGTTCGACCGCAAGACCCTCAAGGGCAGCCAGTTCAGCCAGCCGCTGGTGGAGTTCTCCGGCGCCTGCGCCGGCTGCGGCGAGACCCCCTATGCCAAGCTCATCACCCAGCTGTACGGCGAAAAGACCTACTGGGTCAACGGCGTGGGCTGCTCTCTGGCTTGGGCCGGTGCATTCCCGTCCCTGCCCTATACCAAGAACAAGGAGGGCCGTGGCCCTACCTTCTACGGTACCCTGTTCGAGGATCAGGCCGAGAACGGTCTGGGCGTGGTGCTGGCTACTAAGCAGCGCCGGGCCTACGTCAAGCAGGTGGCTCAGCAGCTGCTGCCGCTGGTCCCCGGCACGGAGCTGGAGACGGCCATCAACGCTTGGCTGTCCTCCTTCGACGATCTGGATGCCAACGATGCCGATGCCCGCAAGCTGACGGCGGCTCTGGAGTCTGCCTCCCTCACCGGTGAGGCTGCCGAGCTGGTCAAGAAGCTGCTGAAGAACAAGGATCAGCTGGGCAAGAAGGTGGTATGGCTTTTCGGCGGCGACGGCTGGGCCTACGACATCGGCTACGGCGGACTGGATCACGTCATGGCCTCCGGCGAGGACATCAACGTCTTTGTGGTGGATACCGAGGTGTACTCCAACACCGGCGGCCAGTCCTCCAAGGCCACGCCTGTGGGCGCCTCCGCCAAGTTCGCTGACGGCGGCAAAAAGACTGCCAAGAAGGATCTGGGCCGTCTGATGATGACCTATCCCAACGTGTATGTGGCCTCCGTGGCCATGGGCGCCAATCCCGCTCAGCTGATGAAGGCCGTCACCGAGGCTGTGGCCCACAAGGGTCCCTCTATCGTCATCGCCTACGCCCCCTGCATCAACCACGGCATCAAGGCCGGCATGAACAACGTGCAGGCCGAGATGAAGAAGGCTGTGGACTGCGGCCTGTGGCCCCTGTACCGCTACGATCCCAACAAGACCGAAAAGCCCTTCTCTCTGGACTATAAGAAGCCCTCTGTGCCTGTGGAGGAGTTCTTCAACGGCGAGGTCCGCTATGCCGGCCTGAAGATCAAGTATCCGGAGACGGCGGCCAAGCTCTTTGCCGAGGCTCAGGTGGAGGCAGACGCCCGCTATGAGACCTATGTGGCGCTGGCGCACAGCTACAACAAGGACTAAAATACAGATAGAAAAAATCACAGCGTGACCCACCGGGACAGACGGCGCAAGCCGTCTGTCCCGGCTGTGTGTGTACGCAGCCCCCTGTGGGCGGGAAGGAATCCGGTATGATCGAATCATTTCTCTCGGTAGGCACACAGGTGCTGATCCTGTTCCTCATGATCGGCACGGGCTTCGTGCTGGGGAGGCTGCACCTCATCACCCACAAGGGCGCGGTGTCCATGTCCAACCTGCTGATGTATGTGGTGTCCCCCTGTATCCTCATCGTGGTGTTCCAGCGGCCGCTGGAGACGGAGACCTTCCACAATTTTTGGGTAGCGCTGCTGGCAGCGCTGGTGATCCACGGCATCAATATTCTGGCCAGTGAACTGGTCATCCGGGACCGGGATCCCATGCGAAAGAGCTTCTTCCGGTTTTCCGCCATTTTCTCCAACTGCGGCTTCATGGCGGTGCCGTTGCAGACGGCCATTCTGGGTTCGCTGGGTGTGTTCTACGGATCGGCTTACCTTCTGGTGTTCACCGTCCTGACCTGGACGCTGGGCATCCAGCTGGTGAAGGGCGGCAAGATGGCGTTCTCATGGCGCACGCTGCTGATGAATCCCGGTGTGATCGGCGTGGCTATCGCCATGGTGCTGTATCTGCTGCAGATCACCTTGCCGGAGATCATTCTATCCCCCATTACATATCTCTCCGACATGAATACGCCCCTGCCCATGGTGGTCATTGGCTACCAGCTGTCTCAGGCGGATTTCCGCCGGGCGCTGCACGGGGCCAGCTTCTGGGTGTCGGCGGCACTGCGGCTGGTGATTTTGCCGCTGCTGGCGCTGGGGGTGTGTATGCTGATGCGGCTGGACTCCGGCGTGACGCTGGCGGTGGTCATTGCGGCCAGCACGCCTCCGGCGGCGCTGCTGGGGATGTTCGCCGCCAAGTTCGACAGGGATGTGTCTCTGGCTCCATCGCTGGTGGCGGTGCAGACGCTGCTGTCCATGATCACTATGCCGCTGGTGCTGGGACTGGCGAAGTTCCTGGTTTGAGTTTCTTCTGTATTATATAAATAAAGTCCGGAAACCAGCCGTTTCCGGACTTTATTTTTACCCTCGGCGGCGATCATGGCAAGACCGTCTCTCACCGTATCAGCACGCCGCAGACCAGCGCCATATACTCCGGCAGGCATCCCTTCCGGCTCCACAGAAGCGGCCAGCCCAGCAGCTGCTCCGCCGCAGCGGACACGTCGCAGCCCAAAGACTCCAGCGTATAGCCGATGCCCTCCGGATACCGGCAGGGCCGGCCCTCCGGCCGGGTGCAGCGCTCGCACAGATGGCACCCGCCCACGGTGAGGATATCCGACCGGGGATACTCCTCCCGCAGCCGGAGGATCATCTGCCGGGCCGTCCGGGAGAACAGCTGCCGTAGTCGCTCCGCCAGCTCCTCCGGATCATAGCTGCGGGCCTGCTCTTCCGGGGAGAACCGGAGTTGCACGCCCCGCAGGCACACCTCCCGGAATCCGCTCCAGTAGCCGGAGACGGAGAAATCATAGGGGGGACATACCCACACCTGCCCGTAGTTATCACACCCCCGGCACCCGGCGTCATAGTGGTCGGTATCCACATACCGCTCCACGAATTGAGCCACCGGCAGGGTGGGGGAGGTATATTCCCGAATGTCCATAGCGGCACCTCCATAGGGGAGAATTTTTCTGTATCTATGGTATGGATTAGCTTACCACGCTGGCAGCAGGGCCGTCAAGAGGGGATATTCAGGCTGTAATGATTATTTATTATTTCAATAATAAAACGGAATCCTCTATTGCCAAGAGTGGAGGACATCTGCTATAATGTGCGTGAAAAATGCCGGGCTGTCGGCAGAGCATGATACATTTGGAACTTAACGGGAACTTAGCGAGGGAACACATGAGAAATTTGTACTGCAACGTGGAGGCGCTGCGTAAGCAGGTCTTTGCCGCTGTGGCAAAGCTGGCCTATGAGGGTGGGGACTACTGCTCCCGCATGGAGAAGCTGCCCTATGAGATCATCCCCGGCGAGGTGGGGACCTATCGGGAATCCATTTTTCTGGAGCGGGCCATCGTTGGTGAGCGCATCCGGCTGGCCATGGGTCTGCCGCTGCGGGACGTGACGGAGGAGAACATGATCTCCGACGGCGTGGAGGCCAGCGCCATCTCCGAAAAATACTACGATCCACCGCTGATCAACATCATCAAGTACGCCTGTCACGCCTGCCCGGACACCCACTACGAGGTGACGCAGGCCTGTCAGGGGTGCTTGGCCAAGCACTGCTATCAGTCCTGCCCCAAGGGCGCCATCGAGCTGGAGCATGGCCGGGCCCGCATCGATCAGACCAAATGCATCAAGTGCGGCCGGTGCAAGGAGGCCTGCTCCTATCAGGCCATCATCAAATTCCTGCGGCCCTGTCAGGAGGCCTGCGGCATGAACGCCATCGGCAAGGACCAGTATGGCCGGGCGGACATCGACCATGAAAAATGCGTCAACTGCGGCCAGTGTCTGGTGAACTGCCCCTTCGGCGCCATTGTGGACAAGGGCCAGATCTTCCAGCTGATCCACGCCATCAAGAAGGGGGAGAAGGTCATCGCCATCATCGCCCCGGCCTTCTGGGGCCAGTTTGGCGAAAAGGTCACTCCCGGACAGATCCTCACTGCCATGAAGCGGCTGGGCTTCGAAGGACTGGAGGAGGTGGCGGTGGGCGCCGACCTCTGTGCCGTGGAGGAGGCGGAGGAGTTCATGGAGCACGTCCCCGCCAGACAGCCCTTTATGGCAACCTCCTGCTGCCCGGCATGGTCCGTCATGGCCAAGAAGGAGTTCCCCGGCTTTGCGCCGTACATCTCCATGACCATGACCCCCATGGTGCTGACGGCCCGACTCCAGAAGCGGAAGCACCCCGACTGCAAGATCGCCTTTATTGGCCCCTGCGCCGCCAAGAAGCTGGAGGCCAGCCGCCGCAGCGTCCGCAGCGAGGTGGACTTCGTGCTGACCTTTGAGGAGCTGCGGGGAATGTTCGCCGCCAGGGATATCGACTTCTCCCAAATCCCTGATACGGAGGCTCACTATAAGGCATCGGCTCCCGGCGTGGGCTTTGCTGCCTCCGGCGGCGTGGCTAAGGCCGTGGAGAAGGTGATTCAGACCAAGAATCCGGATCGGGAGGTCAAGACGGTGTACGCCGCGGGCTTGCGGGCCTGCCGCCAGATGCTGCGGGTGGCCCGGTCCGGCAAATACGACGGCTATCTGCTGGAGGGCATGGCCTGCCCTGGCGGCTGCATCGCCGGCGCCGGTACGGTTCAGCCGCCGGAGAAGTCCCGGCGGATGCTGGAGCAGTACGAGGCTCGGGCGGCGCTGGACAACCCACTGGATTCGGAGTATATGGAGGACATTGAGCTGCTGTACGAGGATTCGGAGAACTGGGACCGTGTGTCCCGGCACTGATAGGCGGAATATTGGATAGAAGATCTCGATGGAAGGGGCAAAAGAGGGACACGCTGGCGGGCGTGTCCCTCTTTTGCTGCGGGGAGGCTGTTTTGCTCAGAAGATTTTTCCCTTGTCTCCGATAGCCCACTTTTCCGATTGCTGGGAAAAGCGGGCCGTCGGAGGCACGTTCCCGCCGAAGTTACCCGCAGGAGACAACAAAAGCGAAAAGCATCATAGGCTGCTGAAGGCTATCAACATAAATATAGCACTGTCATTCCCACGACCAGTCCGCAGACCGACCGTGGGAATCCGTGATACCTTTGCATGAGTTGCCGTACTGCGACAACAAACCGTATAATTCGATGCATATATTTCAAATTGTTATCATACTTCCAGCCTTGCTGAACAGAAGCACACAACGAAAAGACCCCTGATGGGAGCAAGAGTTGTACCATCCGGAAGCCCCTCTGCATCCCGGCATATCCCCGAAAAATCTGCGAACAGACGTCGGTTATTCCGAACGGCAGAGCATATGACGGAATTTGGATAATTTCATTCAGTGAAACGAAATAACGTGGCAGGGAAAACCAAGGTAGCCAAAAAGTACCATATTTCGGGGAAAACAGCGATTTCTGAGTTTTCGGTATCGTTACCGGCAATGAGCAAAGTGTGAATTTTCTGTGAAAATTGCAAAAAAATTTTGTGATGATTTTGTCGATTCTGATTGTTGACTTTTTTCACAAAAGAGATATGATAATGTCGTATGGCGGAGGCGGAAACGTTTTCTGCCAGTAATGGCCGTTATATTTGTGCGAAAAATGTACCTGCGGAGCGGGAGTTCCCCCGTGCCGCACCCGGACTGCAGCCGGGAAAACCTTTTGTGTCATTGTGTAAGGAGGAGACAATATGATTAGTTTTCTGATCTGTCTTGCTTTGCTGATCGGCGGCTACTTCCTGTACGGCAAGGTCGTGGAGAACACCTTCGGCCCCGACGACCGTGAAACGCCTGCCGTAAAGATCAACGACGGCGTGGACTATGTGGTCCTTCCCCAGTGGAAGCTGTTCATGATCCAACTGCTGAACATCGCGGGCCTTGGTCCCATCTTCGGCGCTATGCAGGGTGCTCTGTGGGGCCCCATCGTGTTCCTGTGGATCACCTTTGGTACGATCTTTGCCGGCGCAGTGCATGACTACTTCTCCGGCATGATGAGCGAGCGCAACAACGGCGCTTCCATCTCCGAGATCTCCGGTATCTACCTGGGCGGGTTCATGAAGAACGTCATGCGCGTGTTCAGCGTGGTGCTGCTGATCATGGTGGGCACCGTGTTCGCCGTGGGTCCTGCCGGCCTGATCGTCACCCTCTTCAAGAACGGCGGCTCCACCGGCATTGTCACCACGACTCTGTTCTGGCTGATTATCGTCCTGGTGTATTATTTCATCGCCACCTTTATTTCCATTGACAAGATCATCGGTAAGATTTATCCTATCTTTGGTATCTGCCTGATCGTCATGGCCGTGGGCGTGGCCGTGGGCATCTTTGTCAAGCCTGAGTACACCATTCCTGAGATCTGGGATCACTTCGGTTCCATGCATCCCAAGGGAACTCCCGTGTGGAGCTTCATGTTCATCACCGTGGCCTGCGGCGCTATCTCCGGCTTCCACTCCACCCAGAGTCCCCTGATGGCCCGCTGCATGAAGAGCGAGAAGCAGGGCCGCTTCGTGTTCTACGGCGCCATGGTTTCCGAGGGCGTCATCGCCCTGGTGTGGGCCGCTGCCGGCTGCGCTCTGTATGAGGTCACCGGCGGCCTGAACACCGGCCTGGCCGAGATCCTGGCCAATGGTCAGTCTGCCGCCATCTATGATGTCTGCGTCAAGACCATGGGCAAGGTGGGCGTGGCCCTGGCTATGCTGGGCGTGATTGCCTGCCCCATTACCTCCGGCGACACCGCCTTCCGCAGCGCCCGTCTGGTGCTGTCCGACTGGTTCAAGATCGACCAGAAGAAGTGGAAGAACCGTCTGCTGCTGTGCGTGCCCGTTCTGGGCGTGGGCGCTGTCCTGGGCGTGGGCAATGCCCTGGGCTTCATCGACTACACCGTTATCTGGCGTTACTTCAGCTGGACCAACCAGACTCTGGCCATGATCGTCCTGTGGGCCGCTTCCATGTACCTGTACTATGAGAAGAAGAACTACTGGATCACCGCCGTGCCTGCCACCTTCATGAGCGCCGTTTCCGCCACTTACTTCCTGCTGGGCAACGAGTGCCTGGGCCAGTTCATCAACCACAAGACCGCCGAGGGCGTCACCGTGTACAACACCGCCTTGGCTTATCCCATCGGCATCGCCGTGGCCGTCCTGTTCCTGGGTATCTTCCTGTACACCATCAAGAAGCGCCATACCCAGCCTCACTACGAGACGCTGGGCAAGTAATTCGCCCCTTTTTCAAAACTTCGCAAAGCGGCAGGCCCCTCCTGCCGCTTTGCCCCTATGGGAGGAACTGCTATGATTTTTGCACCTGCACGCCTTGGCAGCGTCACGCTGGATAACGAGACCCTGGCGGCGGATAAGAAGGGCTGCCGCCGCTTCGGCCCCTGCGGCGTGGGCGAAAAGGCCCTGTATCTCAACAGCTTTTTCATCGACCGGCACTATTATGTGGCGCTGTCTTCGGTGCGCCGCGTGTTCAAGCGTGTGGCCATGAGCAAGGGCGGCTTCACCGGCAAGGGGACCTTCGGCTCCATCCCCTACCTGGTGGTGGAGTACGACGGCGGCGAAAAGCAGTGCAATTTCAAGCACGAGGAGGACGTGGACAACCTGCTGGCCTACCTCTCCAAGCTCTGCCCGGACCTGCCGCTGCAAAGCCGCAAGGTGGAGCAGCACATGGCCCAGCAGCGGGCCGAGAACGCCCGCCGTTACCTCAAGGAGCTGACGCCCCAGGCCCAGGCCGAAAGGGAGCGCCTGGAGCAGGCCCGCACCTTCCTGGAGGATCACACCAACCTGACCCGCCGCCTGTCCCAGGCGGCCAAGGCCAAGCGGGTCAACGACCGCTCCAATCCCAGCTATAAGTGGGTGGCCCTGGCCATCGTCATCGCCGGGCTTATTGCCCTGGTATACGGCGTGGTGTCCATGATCCGGGGCACCAACAGCGTGGGCATCTACTTTGCCTTGTTCGGCCTGGCGGCGGTGTTCCTGTTCTCCGGGGCCCATGTGCTGCCTACCGCCCGCAACAACAAAACGGCCCTGACCCGGGAGTGGGAGCAGGCCCAGGCGGACCTGGCGGCAGTGCTGCCGAAGGATTTCCCCCTGCCTGCCCGCTATGCCCACCCGGTGGTGCTGACCCGGATGATCCGCGTTCTGCGGGAGGGCCGGGCCCAGACCGCCGACGAGGCCCTGGACGTGGTGAAGCGGGACCTGAAGGCCCTGACCGCCGATGTCCAGGTGGAGCAGTGGGAGTATGACGAGGTGGTGGCCGTGAAGCCCCTGTTCCTGCTGTCGGATTACCAATAACACAAAAATCTCCCCGCCCGGGGAGATTTTTTTGCTTGACAAATACCCGGGAGGGGTATATAACTATAGATACCCCCACGGGGTATCATGAAACAAAGCGAGGCGGGGAAACTATGGAAGAACACAACTGCTGCCGCTGCTCCCAGCGGAAAAAGGAGCGCTCGCCGGAGGAATACAAGCGCCTGATCCACCGGCTCAACCGCATCGAGGGTCAGATCCGGGGCATCCGGGGCATGGTGGAGGCCGGGGCCTACTGTCCCGACATCCTGGTCCAGGCGGCGGCGGTGAACGCGGCCATCAACGCCTTCAACAAGGAGCTGCTGGCCAGCCATATCCGCACCTGTGTGGCCCAGGACATCCGGGACGGCAAGGACCAGGTCATCGACGAGCTGGTGGCCACCCTGCAAAAGCTGATGAAATAGGAGTGATCCCCATGAGGCAATACAATGTCACGGGCATGAGCTGCGCCGCCTGCTCGGCCCGGGTGGAAAAGGCGGTGGGGAAGGTCCCCGGCGTCACGTCATGCTCTGTGAGCCTTTTGACCAATTCCATGGGCGTAGAGGGCACGGCGGAGCCCTCCGCCATCATTGCCGCCGTGGAGGCGGCGGGCTACGGCGCGTCGGAAAAGGGCGCGGCCCAGTCGTCTCCCAGCGCCGACGAGCAGCAGTTGGAGGACCGCGAGACGCCCCGTATCCGGCGGCGGCTTATCTGGTCCGTGGGCTTTCTGCTGGTGCTGATGTACTTTTCCATGGGCCACATGATGTGGGGCTGGCCCCTGCCGCCGTTTTACGACAACAACCATGTGGCCATGGGGCTGACCCAACTGCTGCTGACGGTGATCATCATGGTCATCAACCAGAGGTTCTTCATCAGCGGCTACAAGGCCCTATGGCACCGGGCCCCCAATATGGACACCCTGGTGGCCCTGGGGGCCACGGCGGCCTTCGGCTACAGCACCTATGCCCTGTTCGCCATGACGGCGGCCCAGGTCCGGGGGGATGAAGCCGCCGTTATGACCTATATGATGGACTTCTATTTTGAGTCCGCCGCCATGATCCTGACTCTGATCACCGTGGGCAAGATGCTGGAGGCCCGGTCCAAGGGCAAGACCACCGACGCCCTGAAAAGCCTGATGCGGCTGGCCCCCAAGACTGCCACCGTTATCCGGGACGGCAAGGAAGCAGAGGTGCCGGTGGAGCAGGTGCAGCAGGGGGACGAGTTCGCCGTCCGGCCCGGGGAGGGCATCCCCGTGGACGGCGTGGTGCTGGAGGGCTCCAGCGCCGTCAATGAGTCCGCCCTGACCGGCGAGAGTATCCCCGTGGACAAGGCTCCCGGCGACGGAGTGTCCGCCGCCACGGTGAACCAGTCCGGCTATCTCCGCTGCCGGGCCACCCGGGTGGGCCAGGATACCACCCTGTCCCAGATCATCCGCATGGTCAGTGACGCCGCCGCCACCAAGGCCCCCATCGCCAAGATCGCCGACAAGGTCTCCGGCGTGTTCGTTCCGGCGGTGATCTCCATTGCCGCCGTGACCACGGTGGTGTGGCTGCTGCTGGGCCACCCGGTGGGCTACGCCCTGGCCCGGGGCATCTCCGTGCTGGTGGTCAGCTGCCCCTGCGCTCTGGGCCTGGCAACGCCGGTGGCCATTATGGTAGGCAGCGGCCTGGGGGCCAAAAACGGCATCCTGTTCAAAACTGCCGCTTCCCTGGAGGAAACGGGCCGGGTGCAGATCGTGGCTCTGGACAAAACCGGCACCATCACCAGCGGCCAGCCCCGGGTGACGGATATCCTTCCGGCGGAGGGCGTCACGGAGCAGGAGCTGCTGACAAATGCCCAGGCCCTGGAGCAGAAGAGCGAGCATCCCCTGGCCCGGGCTGTACTGGACCGGGCGGAGGGCCTGACAGCCCCGGAGGTATCGGATTTCCAGGCTCTGCCCGGCAACGGGCTGACAGCCAGGCTGGCGGGCCGGACCCTGTGGGGCGGCAGCGCCGCCTATACGGCGGAAAAGGCCGCCGTTTCCCCGGAGCTGCAGGCCCGGACGGAGGAGCTGGCCCGGCAGGGGAAAACGCCCCTGTTCTTCGGGCTGGATGACCGGCTGCTGGGCATCATCGCCGTGGCGGATGTCATCAAGGAGGACAGCCCCCAGGCGGTCCGGGAGCTGCGGAATATGGGCATCCATGTGGTGATGCTCACCGGCGACAACGAGCACACCGCCCGGGCCATCGGGGCCCAGGCCGGGGTGGATCAGGTCATCGCCGGGGTGCTGCCGGAGGGCAAGGAGGCCGCCATCCGCCGCCTGATGCAGCGGGGCAAGGTGGCCATGGTGGGCGACGGCATCAACGATGCACCGGCCCTGACCCGGGCCGACACCGGCATCGCCATCGGCGCGGGAGCCGACGTGGCCATCGACGCGGCGGACGTGGTGCTGATGAACAGCAGCCTGCCGGACGTGCCCGCCGCCATCCGTCTCAGCCGGGCCACCCTGCGGAACATCCACGAGAACCTGTTCTGGGCATTTTTCTACAATGCCATCGGCATACCCCTGGCCGCCGGGGTGTTCATCCCCCTGGGCCTGACCCTGAATCCCATGTTCGGCGCCGCGGCCATGAGCCTTTCCAGCTTCTGCGTGGTGTCCAACGCCCTGCGGCTGAATCTGTTCAAGCTCCGGGATAACCGGCACGATCATAAACGAACCAATCACTTAAACGACATCAAGGAGGAACAAACTATGGAAAAGACACTGGAGATCAAGGGCATGATGTGCCCCCACTGCGAGGCCACCGTCCGCACCGCCCTGGAGGCCATGCCCCGGGTGCAGGCCGCTCAGGTCAGCCACGAAAGCGGCACCGCCGTGGTGACCCTCACTGCCCCGGTGGAGGATGACACCCTTCGCCGCACCGTGGAGGACAAGGGCTACACCGTCACCGCCATCCGCTGACCCTACACAAACAACGAGAAAAGCACGGCGCAAGCCGTGCTTTTCTCGTATAAATCTTCGGCTGAAAGAGGGTCCCAACAGCCGTGACTTACCCTCAGGCTCTCTCCATGGCCTCCCGGAAGTCTCTCTGATCGGTGAAGATCTCCTGCTTGTAGGGGTTCTTCTTCTGTGCCTTGGCCCGCTTGATGATGCTGGCCAGGATCACCACGTTCACCACCAGCGCCACGATGGAGACCACGCCCTGGGCCGTGGGATTGGCCGCCGTGGGCCGGACGGCGGGATCCATGAAGCCGTTGGCATAGACGGAGGTGATGGTGCTGAACACGCTGTCATCCTGGAACAGGGGGAACACCTGGGCAAACATGCACCACAGGGCCAGGGTGTTGGCCCGGTTCTGGATCCAGCCGCCCTTGTTCCAGAAGTGGTTGGCAAAGGTGGGGGCCAGCAGCAGGGCCAGACCGCAGTACCAGGAGTGGGTGGGCAGGCAGTTGTAGGTATACTCGAAGTTCCACAGGTCATAGGCCAGGATATAGCACCAGGTCATGTCGGGCCACAGCATGTCCTTCTGATCCTTGGAGGAGTAAATGCCCCACCAGGCGGTCATACAGAAGATGTTGACGATACCGGCGATGCCGTTGACCCAGTTCCACCAGCCGCCGTACAGCCACACGTTCTCGGAGGACAGCCACCAGCGGTCGCCGAACTCCTTCAGGGCCATGGCGCCCCGGATGCCGGACTCGAAGTCGCTGGCCACGGCGATGAGAATGTTGATGGCCACAATGGCAAAGGGAAACACCTTGAACCACTCCGTCTTGCCGATGCTCCACTTGTACTTGAGCATCATGAAGCCGATGCACCCGGCGGTGGCGGCGTACAGCTTGGCATAGTGGAGCCAGCTGTTCATGTTGCTATAGGTTTGGTTGTTCAGGGCCCACTCCGCCCCGGCGTGTGCGCCGATGGCAATGGCGACGAAATACACCGTCAGCACGGCGGGCAGCACCAGAAAGCAGATGACGCCGCCGGTCTTGGTGCGGCGGGCGAACTCGTTGGCCAGCACCAGCCCGGTAAACACCAGCACAAAGCCCAGCAGCTGGTACAGGGCGGTCTCGCCATAGATCTGGAATAACATGTCCATTCCTCCTAAAAAAATTTTCTGTCTCCTAAGCTCAGCCGCCTGGTCCAGCCAGAGAAGCCCGGACCATCGGCCATGCCGCCAATATAGCACAGGTTTCCTTAAAAAGTCAACTGTCACACGGAAAAAAGTGTTGAAAAAGCCGGAAAAAGCGGGTATAATGGAACCGAAATCAGCTGTGGTATGTGGCCATACCACAGCCAGAGGAGGAAGCGCGTATGGAGTTTGAAAAGCTGGTGTCCCCATCGCTGAAGGACCTGTTCATCACCCACGTTGAGGCCATGATCCTCTCCGGGGAGCTGCCGGTGGGGCAGCAGCTGCCGCCGGAGCGCCAGCTGGCCCAGTCCATGGGCGTCAGCCGGGCGGTGGTCAACAGCGGCGTGGCGGAGCTGGAGCGCCGGGGATTTTTAGAGGTCCGGCCCCGGGTGGGCACCTTCGTCACGGACTATCGCCGGGCCGGGACCCTGGACACCCTGAAATCTATCATGACCTATAACCGGGGCCGCCTGCGCAACGAGGAGATCCGCTCCATTCTGGAGATCCGGGACGCCCTGGACAAGCTGGCGGCGGCGGGGATCATCGCCTGCGCCTCGGAGGAGGACATCGCCGCCCTGTTCCGGGCGGCGGAGGCCATCCGGGAGGCCGGGGACAACCGCCATGCGGCGGAGGCGGCCTTTGCCTTCCAGCATGAGCTGGCCATGCAGTCGGGCAACACCCTGCTGCCCCTGATCTTCCGGTCCTTCTATTCCCCTGTGCTGGTGCTGTGGGAGCGGTTCTGCGCCCTCAACGGCGTTTCCATGCTCTATGAGACCAGCGTCCGCCTGTGCCGCCACATCCGGGACCGGGACCTTTCCGCCGCCGTGGCCTGGATCGACTACTGCACCCGGGAGACCGTCTCCGGCAGCCGCCGGATATACTACTGATCCGGGAGCGGCAAAACCAATGTCACAAAAAGAAATCACCATCCCTCAGGATGGTGATTTCTTTTTGGAGCAGGGTACGGGAATCGAACCCGCCTCCTCGGCTTGGGAAGCCGATGTACTACCGATGTACTAACCCTGCGAACCGCTACCTGCTGATTATAGCAGACTCCCGGCGGTTTTGCAACCGCTTTTTTTGTCGGAACCGGGAAAACTGCGCCGCCCGGCCGGGGATGGGCAGTCCCGGGCCGGGCGGCGCAGGTTCAGATGACGTAGTTGTCCCCCTGGGGCAGGGACATCAGGTCTGCCAGGGTCACGCCGGAGAAGTATTCCCGGGTCACCCGGTAATACCCCTCCCACACCGGCAGCGTCCGGCAGTCGGCCGCCCGGGTACAGGCGCCGGCCCCGTCCTTCAGGCAGCTCACCGGGGCCAGATCGCCCTCGGACCGCAGCAGAATGTCCCACAGGGTGTACGTCTCCGGCTCCCGGGCCAGGCGATACCCACCCCCGATGCCGTGAACGCTCTCAATGAAACCGGCAGCCTTCAGGGCGGGCATCAGCTTCTCAATATATTTCAGCGAGATGTCCTGCCTTGCAGCGACCTCCTTCATGGGGATGTAACCGCCGTTGCGATGCTCCGCCAGGTCCAAAAGGATCCGGATGGAATACCGCCCTTTTGTCGAGATCATGCTATCTGCCTCCTTCGTGTCCCTCCATTATACCCCCAAACCGGTGGGTAAGGCAAACCTTTTTTGGTAAATTTCCACATTTCCTGTCGGAACATTTGCATATTCATGATGAATATGCTATACTGCTGAAAAATCCACAGAAATGAGGCGTACCTATGGACAAATATAAGATCATCCAGGTGAAGGAAAGCGTTTTCGCCGACAACGACCGGGAGGCAGACCGGGTCCGGCAGCAGCTGAAAAAGCAGGGCACCTTCCTGCTGAATCTGATGTCCTCTCCGGGCAGCGGCAAGACCACCACCCTGCTGCGGACCGTGGAGGGCCTGAAGGATCAGCTGCGCATCGGCGTTATGGAGGCCGACATCGACTCCGACGTGGACGCTGCCGCCATGGCGGGCGCAGGGGTCCGCTCCATCCAGCTGCACACCGGCGGCATGTGCCACCTGGACGCCGGCATGACGGAGCAGGGCCTGCAGGAGCTGGGGACGGAGGACCTGGACCTGGTGGTGCTGGAGAATGTGGGCAATCTGGTGTGCCCGGCGGAGTTCGACACCGGCGCCGTGAAGAACGCCATGATCCTCTCCGTGCCGGAGGGCCACGACAAGCCCCTGAAATACCCCCTGATCTTCACGGTGTGCGACGCTCTGATCATCAACAAGATCGACGTGCTGCCCTATTTCGACTTCGACATGGACAAGGTGGTGGAGTACGCCCACCGCCGCAACCCCAACCTGAAAATTTTCCCCATCTCCGCCAAAACCGGCCTGGGCCTGGATGCCTGGCGTCAGTGGCTGCTGGAGGAGACCCGGGCCTGGAAGGAGAGCTGACCCCATGGAGCAGATTTTCTCCCAGCTGTTTTACGAGGTGGAAAAGCACCGGGACACGGTGCTGGTGACCCTCATCGCCGACCGGGGCAGCGCCCCCCGGAAGGCCGGGGCACAGATGCTGGTGGGGGCGGAGGGCCGCCTGGTGGGCACCATCGGCGGCGGCGCGGTGGAGGGCCGCAGCATCCAGCTGAGCCAGCAGCTGCTGGCCCAGCGCCGCTCCTGCATCCGGGAGTTCCCCCTGCGCCAGGCCCCGGAGCGGGACATCGGCATGGTCTGCGGCGGCGACGTTACCGCCCATTTTCAGTTTATCCCGGCGGAGGACCCCCTGTGGAGCGAGACCGCCAGCCGGGCCCTGGCCCTGCTGAACCGCCGCACCGCCGGCTGGCTGGTGCTGGCGGAGGACGGCTCCGCCCCGGCGCTGCTGGACCGGGAGAGCGTGGTTTCCGGCAGTCTGCCGGAGGATACCGCCCAGGCCCTGCGGACCCCGGGCTTCTCCATGGCGGCGGGGTACATCTCCCTGCCCCTGCCCATCGGCCAGCGGGCCCTGCTGTTCGGCGCGGGGCATATCTCCCAGGCCCTGTGCCCCCTGCTGACCACCATCGGCTTCCGCCCGGTGGTGTTCGATGACCGGCCGGAGCTGGCCAACACCCGGCTGTTCCCCACGGCGGAGCAGGTGATCTGCGGGGACTTTACCCGCATCAGCGACTATCTGACCATCACCGACGAGGACTTTGTGGTCATCATGACCAGCGGCCATGTCCGGGACTTCCAGGTGGAGGAACAGACCCTCCGGGGCCCCTTCGCCTATGTGGGGGTCATCGGCTCCCGGCGGAAAACGGCGTCGGTGAACCAGCGGCTGCGGGAGGCGGGCATCCCCCAGTCCTCCATCGACCTGGTGCACACCCCCATCGGCACCCCCATCCTGGCGGTGACGCCGGAGGAGATCGCCGTCAGCATTGCCGGTGAGATGATCCAGGTCCGTGCCCAGCGCCGGGGCCCCACCTCCCACGGCTGCCCCATGCACAGCTGATTGCATAACAAAAGCACCGGACAGGGCCTGCCCCTGCCTGGTGCTTTTGTTTTGTCGGCGGCCTTCACGGCCTTTCATAGCGGTATTCCAGCCCGAAATCCCGGTCATCCGCCTCCCGGTGCAGATAATCGTATCCCTGCTCCGACACGATCCGGAAGCCGCATTTTTCGTGGGCCTTCAGGGATGCGGCGTTCTTTTTGCCCACGCAGTCGCAGAGCCGGAACGGCCCCTCCGCCTTCATTGCGTCCAGGACCTCCGAAAGGAGCCGGACGCCGTATCCCTGCCGTCTCCGGTCCGGGCGCGTCTCCAGGGCCTCCAGGTAATACGGCCCCTCCGGAATCCTGCAGATCCTCAGGGCGCTGACCCACACGCCGTCCTCCTCGAGGACCCAGCAAACGGCCTGCGGCTCCTTGAAGAACTCGTTTTTCAGAAAGTCCAGAAATCCGGACTCCACCATGCGGACGGCCGCCTCCTTGTCCGGCTCCTCCGGGCAGAAAAAGTCCGTGTTTTCCAGGTTGCTTTCGGCGTAGACATCCATCAGCTTTCTCTCGTCCAGCGCCTGACCGTCTGTGATTTTCAGCAGCATCCTTTCTCCTCCTGTTTCCGGCTCTCACGCCTGTGCGTCATATCTCCCGCTCCATGACAATGTACCGGGCCTCGCCTATGGTCTGGAAACGATTTTTCGTCCAGAAAGCATGGCTCTGGGGATTGCCCTTGTCCACCCCCAGGCGTATTTTTCCGCAGCCGCAGGCGGAAAGATACGCCGCAAGCCCGCTGACGATCTGTGAACCCACGCCCCGGTGCTGATACCGCACGTCGGTCATGAACAGGCCGATGAAGGCGATATTTTTCTCGGGATAGCCCAGGATCAGGTCCATAATGGCCACCAGGGACCCGCCGTCAAAAAAGCCGACGTAATATTTGTCCTTGCGGCTTTTTCCCGGCGGCAGGGCCTCCATGTCGTCCAATATGCTCTCTTTTGTCACAAAGGGCTCATGATACCGGTAAAAAATCCGGTTTTCGCGGCACAGCTCATAGATGGCGTCCACGTCATCCCGGCCCAACCTCCGCACCTGATAGGTTTTTGAAAATTCGGATATCTCCACGTCAAGCACCCCCGTCGACACTCGTTTCCTCCGGCTTATTCAAACGCCCCGCCACGGCCCTACTCAATTTCAGTGCGAAGGGTAAGCTCGTTTGGAATACGGAAAATTTCTTCCTTCAGGAACAGCGGATAGAAATATTCGTCCTTCAATCTGCTGAACTCCAGCCACTCAAACGCATGGGTATGCAGGCCCTCTGTCCTGATAAATCTATCGCCGCTTTTCAGCAAATCCGTTTCCGAAACATCCATCAGAAAGTAGATGCACAACTCGTGATAGCGCAGGTTATCCACATCTTCCGTAAAAAAGGCTTGATTGAGCCAGACCGGACGAATGATTTTCGGGATGATCCCAAGTTCTTCCTGCACCTCTCGCATTACCGCGTGTTCGGCCGTTTCTCCCATGGTGACTCTCCCGCCGGGCAGATAGAAGTACGGAGAGCGCTCGTCACGCATTGCCAGAATTTTATGATCCGCGATGATCATGGCGCACACTCTGTAATTGAACTTTTGCCGGTCGCATTTGAAAGAAAGGTCCATTCTCCGCACCTCCGTCGACACTCGTTTCCTCCGGCTTATTCAAACGCCCCGCCGGGTGGAAAAGGCTACATGGTTTCCAGACTCACCCAGCACCCGTCCAAATAAGAACAGTCTGCGCAGGCAATGGCAATGGTAATCCAGTCAAATCCGTTCACCCAGTCGTCTATCGTGAACGACTCATTCTCCGCTACCTGTTTGTCCAAAAAGTCCTGAAAGTCCTGCTTTCCCAACGAATGGATCATCACGCAGACCTCAAACGCGTCTTGGCCGCATTTCGGGCAGGTATACTTCCGGAGCGGCTGGGTGCGGTCCAGAAAATCCAGCTTGCACACGAACCCATCCCATCCGTGCCTGCCGCTGTCCAGCACGGTGATCTCCTTTCCACATTTCCTGCACACCAGCTTTACAAGGCCGCGGTCATTGCTTTCCCACACCTCAAACTGCTCACAGCCGCAGGAGCAGTGTATAGTGCCTGTCACGCTGTATTCGTCGTTTTTGTCGCCGATCACCGTAAAGAACGGCTGCAAATGCGTCGGAATAGGCAGATCCATCATGATATCCTCCCTGTTTGTGTCAATTTTTTCCCATTTGAATACGGTTTTCTGACTGCCATCGGTGAAAACATAGGTATCGGCCAGAATCCCCTTGTGCTTCTGGTACAAATCGCCGCCGTTATAATCCTCCACTGCCTTCAGAATGGGCACACGGTCCAGTGCTTTTGCCTGAAGGGTGTCTATCAGCACCAGGGCCGCCAGAACACAGAACACCATCAGCGGGATTTTCATCTTCTTTTTCATACAAACACACTCCTCCATCAAATCCCGTTTTCTGCTTTATTCAAACGCCCCGCCGGGGGAAGTGATACATCGTGTACTGTCCGCGGTGTTATCGGCACAAGAGCCAACTTATCAACATCATTACGCCGCCAACAAGGAAACAGACAATACTTACCAAATGTCCCAGGTACTGCTTTATGATAAGGGCAACAAAATTAAACAGGCCGATTCCGAATACGAAGCCGCCGACAAACCCAAGCACAATCCAGCCGCTTTTTGTCCCATCTACTAACACGCAAAACAGGCATGCGGGCAACAGCAGCGCAACCATGCCCAGCGCAACCAGGGCTGGATAACCGATCGGGTGTTTTCGCTTAAACTCCTGGTCAGCTTCCGGTGAAAAGAAATCCGTATAGTTTCGGGGCGGCGTCCAGTTGGACTTCCGCTTCCTTTTTTTCTTCTTGTTCACAGCAGTATCCCTCCTGCATTCTGTTTTCCTGTCCGCCCTTATTCAAACGCCCCGCTGAAGATGAGCGATAAACCGGAATGGGCTTACTTGTCTTTTTCTTCGGAATTGTCCTCTTTTTTCCTGCAAGTAACTTTTGAAACAATAATACCTGTGCAGGTAACGACCACTATGCAAAGATACATTCCCATACCCAATAGGCAAGCGCTTCCGTAATCCATGCCGTTGAAGAAATTGCCGCAAATATCAGAAAAGAACATTCCTGCAATTGCCAGCACGCATCCAATGGCGAAATAAGTCCATACCTTTTTCATACAATCACACTCCTCCGTCAAATCCCATTTTCTGCTTTATTCAAACGCCCTGTTGAAGATAACCGGCAAACTGGAAGTTGTCAGTCCAAAATCAGGACTCCCGCGCAATCGGACATTTGTGTAAATGAAAGGTCTGGAAAATCTTTTCTCAGTTCCTCAACGACAAAGTAGATTTCATCATTATCCCATGTGTCTCCTGCCTTCAATTTACACTGTTCTAAGTCCTTTCGTGTTTCGAAGGCAACATCGCCGATAATAATTTTACCGGATTCTTTTAAGTAGTTACGCAAGTCTAACAGAAAGTCGTTCTTTTGCGCATCCGTCAAATGATGCAGAGAGTATGTCGCAACAATATAGTCATAACGAAAGTTCCGCAATGGTTCGACAAGCCCTTTTGAAAAGTCCCCCTGATATAAATGCGCATTTGGCATTTTCTCAGACGCCAACGCAATCATTCTTGATGAAAAGTCCTGCCCATAAATGGAACAGCCTCGCTCGTATAGTTTTGTCGTTAATGTGCCTGTTCCGAATCCAATATCCAGCACAACGGCATTTTCAGCTCTCATTATGGTCTGAAAAATGAACCCAAGTACCTTTTTATAACCGGCAAAAGGGTATGTGTTTTCCCCATCAGAAATGCCAACAGTTTTGTCATAGCCATCAGCCCAAAGGTCGAACTCTATGTTGTTTAGCATACTTACTTCCTCCATCAAATTCCGTTTTTCCGCCCTTATTCAAACGCGCCGCTGACGTAACGGTACTTATCCAGGCTGGACGCAGCATTCCAGGTCATGTAGCCGCCGGTGTTGCCGGTTTCGGTCAGGGCCCGGATCTGGGCGGCCACCTCGTCGGGGCCATAGGTGTTATAGGGCTCCCGGATGGCATTGTAGCACTGGATCCAGGTGCGCACGGCGGCAGGGGAGGGGGTCTCCTGCTGGCGGGCGGCGGCCTTCTCGCCGAAGGTTTTCATGGTCTCATAGGGATGCTCCCAGGGTAGCCAGCTGCCGGAGGCGGAATAATGATCGGGGTACGGCATGGCGCTGATGGCGTCCACCACGCCGCTGATGGCGGCCCAGTACTGGCCATAGGCGGTGACGTATTTCTCGGCGCACTCGCCGAACACGTCTGCCGAGACATACACCCCCGCCTCATGGAGCCGGTCGGCGGCATACTGCAAAAACCGCTGCACCGCCTGGGCCTTGCTCTCGTCATTGGTGTTGCGGTAGTCGATGGTGCCCGCCTCGTCATAGTCCCAGGTGCCGTCCGGGAAGCGGACATAGTCGAACTGTATCTCGTTGAAGCCCATGGTCCGGGCGGCCTCCAGGGCCAGGTCCACCTTATACTGCCACACATAGCGGCTGTATACGCTGGGCCAGTACATGCCGCCGATCTTCAGCGGATTGCCGTCCAGGTCCGCCACCACGCACTCCGGGTGGTCCGTGGCCAGGTTGGGATCGTTGAAGGCGGTGATCCGGCCGATGACATAGTACCCGGCGTCCTTCAGCTTCCGCACCGCCGCCTGATAGTCCTCCAGGGTGTTGTAGGCGTCCTCATAGGCGCTGGGGGAATACTGCTGCATCACCGGGGAGGCGTAGCCAATGGCCCCGCCGTCCATCACGTCCACCACAAAGGCGTTGATGCCGCAGTCGTCGGCCACGGCGATGTAGGCCTCCGGATTCCGGATGGCCTCGTTGTTCAGATACAGGGCCTTCACGGTGCCGGGCACGACGTTGTTCTCGAACTTGGGCTTTTCATAGGCATCATAGTCCAGTCCCGCCGCGTCGCCGCCGCCGTAGCTGTCGCCCCGGTCGGCGTGGAGCTGGGCCATATCCGCGTCATAGGCCGCGGCGGCCTCCTCCTCCGTCAGCCGGACATACCGGGCGGGGATGCAGCCCCCCTCCGCCTGGTAATAGGCCACGCTGCCGTCCTCCGCCAGCCCCCGGTAGCCGGTAACGGTCAGGGCCTGGCCCCGCAGCACCAGGGGCCCGGTGGGGTTCCCGTCCCCGTCCGTCAGGTTCTGGGCCCGGCGGACATACACCGTCTCCAGCGTCACCACGGCGTTGACGTCGCTGGTGAGGTTGGCCCGGTCCAGCCAGCCGAAGCTGCCGTCCTCCCGGGGCACCCGAACCTGGTCCGGGTGGTCATCACTGGCCTCCTCCACCACATAGGTCACCTGACTGCCCCGGATCAGCTGCTCCAGAACGGCGCCCTCCTCATCGTACAGGGGGGCCGTTTCCGACGCCGAGGCGATATAGCCCGCCGCCGTCTCCAGGGGCTTTGCCTGCTGCCGGGTGAAGTGCCACACCAGGGCGGCAATGGTGGCCAGGCACACCAGGGCCAGAACGGCCCCGGGCCACTTGGGGCGGCGCTGCTTCCGGCTGCGCCGGGGCCGGGGGGTATATTCCGGCTCTGCTTCCGGGGCCCAATCGGGGGCCCATTCGCCGGTCTGCTGCTGATTCACGGACATAGGGGGAATACCTCACTTTTTGGATTTTCCCCCATTATACCGTATTTTTTGCCGGATGGCTACACTTTTGTTTCCGTCCCGGCCTGTCCCGCCGAAAAATCGGGACAAAACCCGGCAAAAGCGGGACAAACCGCCGGTGATGCGGACGGAAATGTGAATTTTTTCCCCTCCCCTTGCAATTTTGAAAAAATAGGCTATGATATAGGAGAAAGAATATGTCCCGCCCGGCGGGAGAAGAAAAGAAGGTACTGTTATGACAAAAATTGACATCGTGTCCGGTTTCCTGGGCGCAGGCAAGACCACCCTCATCAAGAAGATGGTGAAGGAAGCCTATCAGGGCGAGAAGCTGGTGCTCATCGAAAACGAGTTCGGCGAGATCAGCATCGACGGCGGCTTTTTGAAGGACGCCGGTATCCAGATCTCCGAAATGTCCTCGGGCTGCATCTGCTGCTCCCTGGTGGGCGACTTCGGCAAGGCCCTGCGGGAGGTAAAGGAGCAGTTCCAGCCGGACCGCATCCTCATCGAGCCCTCCGGCGTGGGCAAGCTCAGCGACGTCATCGTGGCGGTGGAGAACACCGTGGCGGATATTCCGGATATGAGGCTGAACTCCTTTGTCACCGTGGCCGACGCCGGCAAGGTGAAGGTGTATATGAAGAACTTCGGCGAGTTCTATAACAACCAGATCGAGTCCGCCGGCACCATCATCCTGTCCCGGACCCAGAAGCTGACCCAGGAGAAGCTGGAGGCCGCTGCGGCCCTGCTGCGGGAGAAGAACCCCACCGCCGCCATCCTGACCACCCCCTGGGACCAGCTGGACGGCAAGACCGTTCTGGCCGCCGTGGAAAAGGTGTCTCTGGCCGACGAGCTGCTGGAGAAGATGCGGGCCGAGCACGAGGCCGAGGAGGCTGAGCATCATCACCATCACCACGAGCATGACCACGATGACGACCACGACGAGCACGAGCATCACCATCATCATGACCACGATGACGAGGATGACCATGAGCACTGCTGCCACCATCACCATGAGGATGAGGAGCACGAGGATTGCCATCATCATGACCATGACGAGGAGCACGAGCACCATCACCACCATGACGGCCAGGAGTGCGACGACCCCGCCTGCTCCTGCCACCACCATCACCACCACGCCGACGAGGTGTTCACCAGCTGGGGCGCGGAGACGCCCAAGCAGTTCACCCAGGCGGATATCGACCGCATTCTGACGGCTCTGGACTCCGGCGACTACGGCGCCATCCTGCGGGCCAAGGGCATCGTGCCCGCCGCCGACGGCCAGTGGCTGCACTTTGACTATGTGCCCCAGGAGCACGAGGTGCGCTATGGCTCCGCCGACTACACCGGCCGCCTGTGCGTCATCGGCTCCCAGCTGAAGGAGGACGGCCTGAAGACCCTGTTCGGCCTGTAAGGAGACGCCTATGGACATTCCTGTATATCTCATCACCGGCTTTCTGGATGCCGGAAAGACCGACTTCATCAACGGCATCCTGAAAGACGGCTTCGCCAGCGAGGACCGGACCCTGCTGCTGTGCTGCGAGGAGGGGGAGACGGAGTACGACCCCAAGGTGCTGTTCAACGTGTTCACCTACACCGTGGACGATCCCGCCCAGCTGACGCCGGAGTTCTTCAAGAAGCTGGAAAAGCAGTACCGCCCTAAGCAGGTAATTATTGAGTTCAACGGTATGTGGAGCTTCGAGCCCCTGTACCGGGAGGGCCTGCCCGCCAACTGGATCCTGTATCAGATCATGTGCCTGGTGGACGCCACCACCTTTGAGCCGTATCTGCGGAACATGGGGCAGCTGATGATGGAAAAGATCCTTAACGCGGATATGATTATCTTCAACCGCTGCAATGAGGAGCTGCGCAAGGCCCTGCGGGGCCGGAACCTGCGGATGGTGAACCGCCGGGCGGACATCTATCTGGAGAACACCGACGGCACCAGCGAGGACTACGTCACCGAGGACATGGCCCCCTTTGACCTGTCCGGCGGCCACCTGGACGTGCCGGACAACGACTACGGCATCTGGTATGTGGACATGATGGACAACCCCCAGCGCTACGACGGCATCACCGTGCGGTATAAGGCGCTGATGTGCCACTCCAAGAAGTTCCCGGGGATCCACTGCCCCGGCCGCTTCGCCATGGTGTGCTGCAACAACGACATGCAGTTCCTGGCCCTGGTGTGCAAGGGGGAGGGACTGGAGAAGTTCAAGAACCGCCAGTGGGTGGAGATCCAGGCTACCGTGAAGAAGGAGCAGTGCCAGGCCTACGACGGCGAGGGCCCGGTGCTGTACGTCACCGGCGTGAAGCCCTGCCAGAAGCCGGACCCGGAGAACGTCAGCTTCTGATACGAAGCGTAATATTCGCATATAATAATACAAATAGCAAAAGAGGAACGGCTGCGCCGTTCCTCTTTTGCTTGTCAAAAAGTATCCCTGCCGTGACACCACAAGGGAGAAATCGCCCTGTTCCGAGGGTGACGCGGCCCGCTGAGGGCAGCGGGCCCTACGGACGGCCTGCCGGTCCCCCCGTTCCTGTAGGGCGGGGCCCGCGTCTGCCCACCATCGTGCCAGCCGACTGGCAGGCATTGTGTCATACCCGCCAGTCGGGGCACTTCCTCGAAATCGCCTTGCTTCATCCGCCACCGGCGGCGCTTCGGCGATTTCCCCGGCGGAAAACCGGCTTTGTTTACAAATAATTCAAAGGCTTCCACTTGACAAGGGCGGCGGGGGGTGGTAAACTGCGTTTAGCACTCAGGAAGTTGGAGTGCTAACGGAGAAAACGATATGGAATTGACCGATCGAAAAAGACAGATACTGAAGATCGTGGTGGAGGAATATGTGGCGGCGGCGGAGCCGGTGGGCTCCAAGGCCATCGCCCAGAGGATGCCCGGCAAGATCAGCTCCGCCACCATCCGCAACGAGCTGGCGGACCTGACGGAGATGGGCTATCTGGAACAGCCCCACACCTCCGCCGGGCGGGTCCCCTCCGCCAAGGGCTACCGGCTGTATGTCAACGAGCTGATGGAGCGCCGGTCCCTGAGCCGGGAGGAGGAGGAAAAGCTCAACACCTCTCTGGCGGAGAAGCTGGCGGGAACGGACCAGGTCATGGCCCGGGCAGGCCAGATGGTGTCCTCCTTTGTGGGTTATCCGGCCTACACCGTGGCGGACCACAAAACCGCCGCCACCGTGCGGCGCTTTGAGCTGATCCCCGTGGACCAGAGCAGCTTCATCGCCGTGGTGATGCTGTCGGACAGCCAGGTGAAAAGCCAGCTGCTACCGCTGCAATTGCCGGTGGCCGACGGGGGCCTGCCGGACATGAGTCACCTGCTGAACGCCCATTTCACCGGCATCGGGCCGGAGGACATGAACGGCCGGCTCATGAGCCTGTCGGAGCAGGTGTCCGGCCAGTGGTTCCTGCCGCTGAACCAGGTGGTGGAATATGCCGGACGGCTATTGAAGGAAGCCAACAGCCAGGAGGTCTTTACCGGCGGGGCCAAGGAGTTTCTGCGGTTCCCGGAATACCGGGACGCGGACAAGGCCCACGACCTGATGACCTTTATGGTGGACAATAAAGAACAGCTGCCCGCGCCCACGGAGGGCGGCCCGGTGCAGATCCTCATCGGCCCCGAAAATCTCAACGAGGCCCTGCGGGACAGCAGCGTGGTGGTGGCCAGCTATGACATCGGAGACAATATGCGGGGCCTGGTGGGCGTGGTCGGACCCACCCGGATGGACTACGCCACCGTGGCGGCGCGCCTGAGCTACTTTGCAGAGAGCCTGGGCCGCATGTTCGGGAAGAACCAGCTGCCCCCCAAGGAGGACCAGGAAACATGAGCGAAAACGTCAACAATACCCATCCGGAGAATCAGCCGGAGAATCCGGAAACCCCGGAAACCGAGAATCAGGACACTGCGCCGGAAACGGCGGAGGAGACCTTCACCGTCACCCGGGACCAGATGGAGAAAATGGAACAGCTGGCCAAGATGGTGTCCGACGCCAGCGACAAATATCTGCGGCTGGCAGCGGAGTATGACAACTTCCGCAAGCGCACCGCCAAGGAGAAGGAAAGCCTTTACGGCGACGCCAAGGCCGACACCGTGAAGCCCTTTTTGGAGGTGCTGGACAACCTGGAGCGGGGCCTGGCCCAGTTCGAGGAGGGGGACCCCCACCGCCAGGGCATGGAGATGATCTGCAAGCAGTTCATGACCGTGCTGGAAAAGCTGGGCGTACAGCAGATTGAGGCCCTGGGCCAGCCCTTTGACCCCGCCCGCCACAACGCCGTGATGCACGTGGAGGACGAGTCGGCCGGGGAGAACACCGTGGTGGAGGTATTCCAGCAGGGATACGCCCTGGGCGACAAGGTCCTGCGGTTCGCCATGGTGAAGGTTGCTAATTGAGAGGAGCATGTGCTATGAACGGAAAAAAACTTTATAAAAGCCGGGATAACCGGATGATCTCCGGCGTGTGCGCCGGGATCGCCGAGTATTTCAATATGGACCCCACCATCATCCGTCTGGCCTGGGTGCTGTTCAGCCTGCTGGGCGGCAGCGGCGTGCTGGGCTATATCATCGCCGCCATCGTGATCCCCGAGTATCCGATGGACTGACCCTTGTAAACAAATTTTATTTCATATATTCAGGAGGCAATTATTATGTCTAAAGTTATCGGTATCGACCTTGGCACCACCAATTCCTGCGTAGCCGTCATGGAGGGCGGCGAGGCAGTTGTCATCCCCAACGCGGAAGGTAACCGCACCACCCCGTCCGTGGTGGCCTTCTCCAAGACCGGCGAGCGCATGGTGGGCCAGGTGGCCAAGCGCCAGGCCATCACCAACCCCGACCGCACCATCTCCTCCATCAAGCGCGAGATGGGCTCCGACCACCGGGTCAGCATCGACGGCAAGTCCTACACTCCCCAGGAGATCAGCGCCATGATCCTGCAGAAGCTCAAGAGCGACGCCGAGGCCTATCTGGGCAGCACCGTCACCGAGGCCGTTATCACCGTCCCCGCCTACTTCACCGATGCCCAGCGTCAGGCCACCAAGGACGCCGGCAAGATCGCGGGTCTGGACGTGAAGCGTATCATCAACGAGCCCACCGCCGCGGCCCTGGCCTATGGCGTGGATAAGGAGCAGGCCCAGAAGATCATGGTGTATGACCTGGGCGGCGGCACCTTCGATGTGTCCATTCTGGAGATCGACGACGGCGTCATCGAGGTTCTGGCCACCGCCGGCAACAACCGGCTGGGCGGCGACGACTTCGACCAGTGCATCATGAAGTACCTGGTCAGCGAGTTCAAGCGCACCGAGGGCATCGACCTGTCCGGCGATAAGGTTGCCATGCAGCGCCTGAAGGAGGCCGCCGAGAAGGCCAAGATCGAGCTGTCCGGCGTGACCACCAGCAACATCAACCTCCCCTATATCACCGCCGACGCCACCGGCCCCAAGCACCTGGACGTGACCCTGACCCGGGCCAAGTTCAACGAGCTCACCGGCCACCTGGTGGACGCCACCATGGGCCCCGTGCGCCAGGCCATGTCCGACGCCGGTCTGAAGCCCTCCGACCTGTCCAAGGTCCTGATGGTGGGCGGCTCCAGCCGTATCCCCGCCGTGGTGGAGGCCGTGAAGAACTTCACCGGCAACGAGCCCTTCAAGGGCATCAACCCCGATGAGTGCGTGGCCATGGGCGCGGCCCTGCAGGCCGGCGTGCTGACCGGCGATGTCAAGGGTCTGCTGCTGCTGGACGTGACCCCCCTGTCCCTGGGCATCGAGACCATGGGCGGCGTGTGCACCCGCCTGATCGAGCGCAACACCACCATCCCCGTGAAGAAGAGCCAGATCTTCTCCACCGCCGCCGACAACCAGACCTCCGTGGAGGTCAACGTGCTGCAGGGCGAGCGGGAGATGGCCGCCGCCAACAAGAGCCTGGGACGCTTCCACCTGGACGGCATCGCTCCGGCCCGCCGCGGCGTGCCCCAGATCGAGGTGACCTTCGACATCGACGCCAACGGCATCGTCAACGTGTCCGCCAAGGACCTGGGCA
>ERZ857984.911-NODE-911-length-29373-cov-4.880005_pt1 | contig 29373 bp, 37 predicted proteins | sample MGYA00519914_ERZ857984 | MGnify/ENA primary metagenome ERZ857984 (study PRJEB31778, sample SAMEA3449417) | human gut metagenome | biome: human gut; feature: human-associated habitat; material: faeces | place: United Kingdom | collected 2010/2012 ... | reverse complement strand
ATGGAAAAAGCAGTACCAGAAGCTCAAGGGCTAAGCCGCTAAATTCTCGTTTATCGCATTGTTTAGTGCGATTTTATTATCGAATGTCCTTAAAATGCCTCCGATTTTCTTTTGTGTATCTAAATCAGGAATGTCAATCTCAAGATTCTGAACCACATCTGTCTGTACGCGTTGCCTACCTGATGACCCAACCATTGATTTTATAGCCGGATCACGAACCAGCGGACTACATACCAAGTAATAAAGATAGTCCTCATCAGCTAAGTTTTCTTTTGCTCGGAATACGATATATTCCGTCGATCCAAAGCCAACCTCGCCGTCATCAAGGATGTTAACTTTTGCAGTTTTTCCGTTTTCAAGACACGGCGTGATTCTGGCCATAATTGTGTCGCCGTTTCTAAATTTTGTGCCACCAGAAAAAGTTGCGTATTCGTATTCCGGTATATCGCGGCAAAATGGCTGCAATTTGTCCATAGCAATCTTTTTAGCCACAGAGCCTTTTTTGATTGACTCACGAGGATTAAATTCTGCGATATCTGAAAGCCTATATTTCATATCCAATCGCTCCTAACTTTCTTCTGATCTCGTCCTCCAGTTCATGGGACTTGGCAAACATATCAGACAGTTCCGATGTCAGCCTTGCCATTTTCTCTTCAAACGGCTCGCCGTCATCTTCCTGCTCTTCAATGCCGACATAGCGCCCCGGTGTCAGAATATAATCCTGTTTTGCAATATCCTGCAGGGTGGCAACAGAGCAGAAGCCCTTCACGTCCTCAAGCGTTCCGTTCTGGAAAGCCTCGAAAGTATTCGCCAGCTTTTGAATATCTTCCTCGGAGAAATCCCTGTGTTTTCTATCGACCATGTGTCCCATCTTGCGGGCGTCTATAAAGAGTGTCTTGCCTTTCTGCTTCTTGCCCTTTGTGATAAACCACAGCGTGACAGGGATGGTAACGCTGTAGAAGAGCTGCGTTGGCATGGCAATAATGCCTTCGATCAAATCATCCTCTATGATTTTCCTGCGGATTTCACCCTCACCGCTTGACTGCGTGGACAATGCCCCATTTGCAAGCACCAGACCAATCTTGCCGTTAGGCGCAAGGTGATGAATCATGTGTTGAATCCATGCGTAGTTGGCATTGCCCGCAGGTGGAATACCATATTTCCAACGCACATCTTCCAGTAGTTTCTCCTGATTCCACGGATGATAGTTGAAGGGTGGATTCGCAAGAATAAAGTCCGCTTTCAAGGTCGGGTGCAGATCGTTCGTAAAGGTATCTGCTTGATAAGGACCAAAGTCAGCATCGATGCCACGAATCGCCATATTCATCTTCGCCATCTTCCATGTGTCGGCGTTTGCCTCCTGGCCGTAAACGGCGATGGCTCCGCGCTTACCGGAATGAGCCTGAATAAATTTTGCGCTCTGCACGAACATACCACCGCTACCACAGCAGCAATCGTATACACGGCAGTTGTCAAATGGGCGAAGGATAGAGACGAGCGTCTTAACCACGCTGGAAGGAGTATAGAATTCGCCTCCTCCGACACCTTCCTTTTCCGCAAACTGTGCGATACAGTATTCATAGGTACGGCCAAGAAGGTCTTCACTCTCCGTGGTGTTGCTCATGTCGATGTTATTAGTAAAGATGTCAACGACATCACCCAGCACACGCTTGTCCAAATCTGGACTTGCATAATTTTTCGGAAGGACATTCTTCAGAGTCTTGTTCTCAGCTTCAATGGCTCTCATAGCCGTATCGATAACCGTTCCAATTTCCGGAGTATGAGCTGCTGAAGCAATTGTGCTCCATCTTGCTTCTTCCGGCACGAAGAACACGTTCTCCATCGTATAAGCATCACGGTCATCCTCGAATCCATCACCATCCGCAACAAGCTCCTGATATCTCTTATCAAAAGCTGCGGAAATATAGCGCAGGAATATAAGGCCGATTATGACCTTTCTATATTCTGCTGCCGGGATATGTCCCCACAGGACGCAAGCCGCATCCCACAGTTGTTTTTCAAAGCCGATATTGGCATTAGTTTTATCAGCCATCTGAATCTACCTCCAAGTAATCGCATGTATCCATGCTTATTCTATTCTTTGCGTTGTCCGAAAAAACGGGCTCAGTCTTCAGTTTTTTCTTCCGGTGCGTCGTCTGGAACCATTTCGCAAATGTCAGAGATGTCGCAATTAAGTTCCTCACAGATTTTTACCAAGACATCTGTCGTAACGTTGGCACCTTTTCCGAGCTTGGCAAGGGAGGCAGAGCTGATTTTTGCCTTCTTAGCAAACTCTGTTTTTTTCATGTCTCGCTCTACGAGCATTACCCATAATTTTTTATAAGATAGTTTCATACTTACTCCTTCGGGAGATCCTTTCTCCAACTTGGCATGAAGCCGTACACATGTCCGTCTTTCTCATCTTTGTGATACGTTACTACATTGATTCCCTTTGCTTCAAAATCTATATCCTCCGGAATGACATTCAGGTTATCAACGATGATGACCTGGCCATCACCCTGGTGGTTAATAAAATAATGGTATAGTCCATTTTTTATCGTGTTATCGCCAAACTCGTCCTCATTTTCATCAAAGCCGAGCAACGGCGTATCGATCATGAGGAATCCGGGCTTAATGAACACATTGTCGCTGTTGAAGTATTCATACAGCATCATGGCCACAACAGAATTCAGGAAGGAGCGATAGCCCTTTCCTTGATCCTCCGACTTCGGCACACCGTCCATCAAAATATCGAATGTTCCAAAATCCCAGCTGGCATAACCGGCGTTCCGATAATTGCATTCTTTGAGTATCTTATTTAAAAGCGTGTTGAAGCCGGTTCCGACCTCCTCCTCAAACTCCTGCTTTGCATGGTAGAGAGGAGGATTTTTCTGCTTCTGCAGCTCGGCAACCTTCTTCTGCCCAAGTATAGCAAGTTGATCATTTACAAAATCGATACCTGTCTGAAGCGTCGTATAATCCTTAAACCGCTGCAGACCGGACCGATAATTCTGGATCTCACGATTCTTATCATCGAGAGCCTTGTTGACTTCGGTCCTGCGAATCTGCAATTCTTCGATACTCTTACGGATAGATTCCTGTTCCTCACGCACACTATTTTCAGTCGCGGCAATTACGGTGAGCTCGGAGGCTATTCGCTTGATCTCAGCGTTGATAGCTTCAATATAGCTATCATCATCTTCCGGATGCAGTTCGCCTCCACAGAACGGGCATACTCCATTTTCCGGCAATCCCTTCACGGCCTGCTCGCCCTTTGAAATGAAGTCCAGCCTTTGCAGATCTGCCTTGTACTGACTGATAAGGGATTCGTACCTGTCCAAAAGCACGCGGCAATTGGCGTCCTCTTGCTGATATTCCGTCATCTGTCTTACGATAGCGGTATTCTCTTCGATTAGCTCTTTGATTTCCTGGTGAACTTCCTGAATGTGATCCGAGAGCTGTTGCATCTCGCTCTCGATGTCCAGACCGGCCAATTCCTCAAGCTGCATAATATAACCGACGCGCTTCTCCGTAAGAGCGGCTACCTGCTCCTCGATGTAATCTACCACTGCTTTCTTCTTCGCAGTGGCCACCTCCGGCTTGGTGATCTCCGGTATTCCTTTTTTATAATCTCCGGTGAGGAGAAAATACAACGATGCTATCAGCGGCGTCTCGTACCGCTGATCTTTGATTACGATGGATTCCGACTTGTCGATCTCGTTCTCATCGGCAAAGAAAACGCTGGCGATGTTCGTCCATGACATACGTTCCCTTGCATAGCGGGCGGTCTTCGGGACCTCAATTGTCTCGTCAAGTCCGATGATGCGCAACCACAGATCATTCAGATACCTTGGGCTGGTAGCCTTTTTATAATTGGTATCATATTCACCGTTTTCGACTTCTTCGCTTTCAGCAACTACAGCAGCCTTCTCCTCGTCGAGCTTTCTGGATATGGTAATCCTTCCGTATCGTTTGGTAAGGAAAACACCCTCAATATCCGTGTAGCCTGTCAGTGGAGAATAAGGCCTCGTGTCGGAGCTGAAAAGATAATAAATACACTTGAGTATCCACGTTTTTCCGGTATTTGATCGTCCTTGGATGATGTTCAATCCGTCCGTGAAGTTTATAACACCGTCAATCTTTCCGGCTCCGGATACACGCAGTTTTTCGATCATAAAACTCTGCATCCTTACACCCCCTTTGACTCCGTAGCTCTATCGCTTATATATTGCAATACGCCTTCGTCTGTGCAATTAGAGAAACGCCTGCATACGATTTTTGCTCCAACAACGTAGGAACGAGCATACGGTGACTGAACACCTTGCACTACTTGTCTGCCACGATCATTAATGCTGTATAAAAAGCCCTGCTCCGTGTGTTGCACACTAATAAAATCATTTCTGACCGAGAGTTTGACAGCCTCGGTTATTTTTTCGCGTTTATTTGCAAACTCAGCAAAGCCAAACTCATTATCGCCATGAAGGTTTTTATCAAGCACCTTGCACTTCTTGCCGTAGATGCAGATAAAATCCAGAGCTGCAAGCCTGTCAACATTCGCCGGTACATTTAAGGTATCTACCAGTAGAAGGAGCCGCAGCATGTTTTCAAATGTTGTATTAAAAACCTTACTCCGCATACGGATCTACCCACGAAGTCATCGTCTTGTCGTTCACCAGAATATGAACGATGCCAAGCCTTTCTAAATTTCCTATCAGATTCTTTATCAGGGACAGCTTTGACTTTGTCAGTTGAACATCGGAGATTTTCTTAAGGACCTCCAACAAGCGTCTGTATCCATTATCGTAATCGTCAAAATATGTAGTCTTGATGCCGTCATAAGCATCGGATTTCAAAATATCAAACTGGTTTTCCCCGTCCTCATACACTTCGCTGATGGACCTCTGTATGCTCTCAGCGCTGAGATATGCCTTGCGCTGATCATAAAAGTTTGTTTGATACTTCTTTGGAAGCGCAGGTATGTCGTCCACGGTTACAGAATCACGGGACAGCGCTTCTGCGTATGCATCACACAGGGCAGAAATGTACCCCGCCTCAAAATCATAAATCTGCGCGTCACTCAGCTTGATCGGGAGCTCTATGACATCGCCATCAATATATAGTTTACCGTCCTCGCAGTAGATTCGATCTCCTGCGAGATTTTTTATGCTCGGCTTCGGATCGTGGATAGTGAGTTTGATATCCACATCATGGATACCTTTGGCCAGACCATGAAAAATCTGATTCAAAACATCCTGAATTGCCGATCCAAGCTCTTCTATATCAACATTGATTCCTCGGTTTTCAAGGAATGTCTGTAAATGTTCCTTGTCTGCGTCGTAAAGATTGTCTATTTCATCAGCGAAATCCTGACCATCATATCTACTACAAATCAAGCCGGCGCGAGCCTTTGATATGTATTTTTTTCCTTCGAGAATCTGGTCAAGCATATTGATAGACATCCTGCTTGCAAGGGGATTGAATTCATCGTTCAAATCCATCTGCTGCTCTTCTTCAGTCATAGGATCGCGCAGTGTATCTCCAACCAGAGCAATGACAAAATCACCGCCACGTCCGGTCGGGTCCATATATGTTTTTAACTCGCCAGCGATTTCGTGAAAATACACTCCGGCTCTACCTCCTTTTGACCTTTTAAGTCAAACCGCAGTCATCGGCGGTCATAACCGAAAAAGCCAGATTTTGTACAATGAAGAAAATCAGCGCCGCTGATAGAAAAGTTCCTTTGAAATTATATCACAGATTTTAGCGTTTTACAATCCCTTTCGTGTTTTCGCTGATAAAAAATTTGTGAATGCAAAGAAAAGTTTCTTAAATAATCGCTGATTCCGCCCTGAGCAAGGCTACAAACCGCTCACCACCACCGAGGTGTTGTTCCGAGTGCACAAAGAGGAACTGTTCGCCGCCGACGTGATGGGACAACTGAATAAGAAGCCAGCACGCGAACAGCTGGACGCAACTTGAAGCGGAGGCATTGTTCTCTCGCATCGGGTGGGATTTCTGCGTCCATTTTGCCGCTGGCACCCATACGGGCTCTCCGCTTCTCCACACCATTCAGCGGTTGTGGGGCCGAAGGAGGGCCCGTATTATGCAAAACAAAGACAATCAGAGTAAACGTATCTATCTCAAAGCCACTCGTCAGTGGGTGGATGTCTCGGAAGAATACTACCGCGACCATACCCTTTACCACGACGCTCTCCGTAAACGTCAGCAGTCTCATGGGCAGTGCGTCTGCCCAAAGAACAAGTTCTGGCTCTGCGATGGTGACTGCCTTACTTGCGAATTCCGTCGCGCTGGTGACATGCTCTCCCTTGATTACACGGTTGAAAACGAAGACGGCGATGTCTGCTCTCCGCTGGACAACCTTGCCGATCCTGCTCCTTCCATTGAAGAGATCATCTGCGACAAAGCCGAGCTCGATCAGCTCTTTGCCCGTCTGAATGAGCTGATGCCGGAAGCAGTCGAAATCGGCAGACTCCGTCAGGACGGTCTGTCCGATGAGGCGATTGCCAAGATTATCGGCATCAAGCGCACCACATTCCTGTCTCGTCTCAAGAAGGCTAAGAAGCAACTCGCCGCAGAATTTCCGGATCGCTTCTAAATAATGTATGGCTCCGGCTGCCGTTATGGTGGCCGGAGTTTTTCTCAATTTTTCTCCCTTCCTTCGTCAAACCGCCTGCCTCACCTCCAGTGGGAAGTGTAAGGAGCACGAAACCACAAGCTCCGGAACGGAGGTGAACGACATGTACGAAGCACGCAACAAGAGCCCTGCGGACGCAGAAGTCATCGAGGTATTAACCGCGATCAGTCACGTATCCGCAAGGTTGGCAAGGAAGCTCACAGTCCTTGCTACACAAAGCAAATCCGATGAAGGAGGAAAACATTATGAGCAAAATGGGCGATATGGCCATGACCATCGAAGAGCTCCGAAATGCTGCTGCCGCTATTAACGATGCTGCCGACTGGCTCTCCCGTCAGTTTAGAGGTGAGCCCGCAGATGGTGAACCGACACCCGCAAAGGAACCGGAACTGAAGCTGGAGGATGTCCGCGCTGTATTGGCGGATATGTCCCGCAAAGGTCATACGGCTGAGATTCGTGTCCTACTTCAAAAGTATGGTGCTGCTAAGCTCTCCGGTGTCGATCCGGCGAACTACAGCGCACTCTTGAAAGATGTGGAGGAACTGGACCATGCCGAATAAACACGCATTACTCTCCGCGTCGTCATCTGAACGCTGGATTCACTGCCCGCCGTCCGCAAGGCTCTCCGAGAGCTATGAGGATAAAGGAAGCGACTATGCTGCCGAAGGTACCGATGCCCACAGTCTGTGCGAATTCAAATTGAAGACCGCATTTGGCATGGAGGCTAACGATCCCACCGAGGGCCTGACTTACTACGATCAGGAAATGGACGACAGCACCACAGGCTATGCGGCCTATGTGCTGGAGCAGGTGGAAGCCGAAAAGGAAGTCTGCAGCGATCCGGTCGTTCTGATTGAGCAGCGTGTCGACTTCTCCCGCTGGGTAGAACAGGGCTTCGGAACCGCCGACTGCATCATTATCGCGGACGGCACCCTGCAGATCATCGATTTCAAATATGGTCTCGGCGTATTGGTCTCTGCTGAAGAAAACCCGCAGATGATGTGTTACGCGCTCGGCGCTTTGGAGCTGTTCGATGACATCTACGACATCAGTACCGTCCGTATGACGATCTACCAGCCGCGCCGGGATAACCTTTCAACCTACGAACTTTCCAAAGAGGACCTGTTTCGCTGGGCAGAAGATGTTCTGAAGCCCGCTGCCGATCTCGCCTTTGCCGGTGACGGCAACTTCCTCTGCGGAGAATGGTGTGGTTTCTGTAAGGCCAAGAACGCCTGCCGCGCTCGTGCCGCTGCCAATCTGGAGCTTGCGAAGTATGAATTTAAGCTGCCGCCATTGCTCACCGACGAAGACGTGGAGGACATTCTCTCCAAGGTTGACGATCTGGTGACATGGGCATCCGACATTAAGGAATACGCGCTCCAGCAGGCGATCAGCGGCAAGGAGTGGTTCGGCTGGAAGCTGGTCGAAGGCCGCTCCAATAGAAAATACACAAACGACGCTGCCGTTGCTGAGGCAGTCACCAAAGCCGGTTTTGATCCGTATGAGCGGAAGCTCCTCGGCGTCACCGCCATGCAAAAGCTCCTCGGCAAAGCCCGCTTTGAGGAAGTCCTTGCAGGTCTTATCGAAAAGCCGCAGGGCAAACCCACTCTGGTGCCAGAGAGTGACAAGCGTCCGGCCATGAACAATGCAAAATCTGATTTCAGTGAAAATTAAGGAGGACAAGATTATGTCTAAGAACACTACTGTAAAAAATCCCATGAAGGTCATCACCGGTGAAGACACCCGTTGGAGCTACGCCAACGTCTGGGAACCGAAGTCTATCAACGGCGGCGCTCCGAAGTACAGCGTCAGCCTCATCATCCCGAAGTCCGACACCAAGACCGTTGCCAAGATCAAAGCTGCTATCGAAGCCGCCTATGCCGAAGGCGAGTCCAAGCTCAAGGGCAACTCCAAGAGCGTACCGCCTCTTACATCCATCAAGACGCCTCTCCGTGACGGTGACGTAGAGCGCCCAGACGATCCGGCTTATGCCAACGCCTACTTCATCAATGCAAACTCTGCTACGGCACCCGGCATTGTGGACGCAGACCTCAATCCTGTGCTTACCCGCTCAGAGGTGTATTCCGGTGTCTATGGCCGCGCCAGCATCACGCTGTACGCGTTCAACTCGAACGGCAATCGCGGCATCGCCTGCGGCCTCAATAACCTGCAGCTGATCCGCGCCGGTGAACCCCTCGGCGGCAAGGCAAGTGCTGAGTCCGATTTCTCCACCGATGCCGACGAAGATTTTCTCAACTAAGGAAAGGAGCGCAAACTCATGGAAAACACGGTTATGATTTCATCTCTTCTCTGCAACATTCTGATCGGGTGCTTCTGCATTGTGGTCCTCTCTTGGGCCGTGGTCGCCATCCAGACGGTCATCAATGACTTCAAGCGTGAAAAGCGCGAGGAGAAAAAGGCCCTGCAGGACGATGAATACCACGAGAAACGTATGGAAGCCCTGAAATAATGCATGTGGGCTGGTGGCGTACCCTCGCTACCAGCCCTTTTTTAAGGATGGTGATGATATGCAAACTTTGAGTATTGATATTGAGACCTACAGCAGTATCAGCTTGCAAAAATCCGGTGTTTACCGATATGTAGAAGCGCCGGACTTTGAGATACTGCTGTTTGGATATAGTGTGGACTCCGGGCCAGTGCAGGTGATCGACCTTGCCTGTGGTGAGAAGATACCGGCAGACGTTATAGAAGCCCTGACAGATGATGACGTCATCAAATGGGCTTTTAACGCGAACTTTGAACGCATCTGTCTTTCGCAGCATTTAAAGAATCTGGGCATCAGCCTTGATCCCTTCTATGATAATCATCCGCTCTCCACAGAGTGTGCCCGATACCTCAATCCGGAAAGCTGGCGCTGCTCCATGATCTGGTCGGCCATGATGGGCCTGCCGCTCTCCCTCGAAGGCGTCGGCGCGGTCCTTGGTCTGGAGAAACAAAAGCTCACCGAGGGCAAAGACCTGATTAAGTTTTTCTGCCAACCCTGCGCTCCGACAAAAGCTAACGGCCAGCGCACCAGAAACTACCCCTATCACGCGCCGGATAAATGGGCCGCTTTCAAGCGATATAACATCCGCGATGTCGAGGCAGAGATGTCCATACAGGAGCGCTTGCAAAAGTTCCCGGTGCCGGACTCCGTCTGGGAGGAATATCACATCGATCAGGAAATCAATGATCGCGGCGTGGCTATCGACCTTCCGCTGGTCAGGCAGGCTATTGATATGGATGCCCGCTCCCGCGCAGAACTGACAGATGACATGCGTAAGCTGACGGAGCTCGATAATCCCAACAGCGTGCAGCAAATGAAACAGTGGCTTTCCGACAACGGTCTGGAAACAGACAGCCTCGGTAAAAAGATCGTAGCGGAGCTTATCAAAACCGCGCCTCCGGAACTGCAGCGCGTACTTATGCTCCGCCAGCAACTTGCCAAATCCAGCGTCAAAAAGTATCAGGCCATGATAAACGCAGTCTGCGCGGACGGTCGCGCCCGTGGCATGTTCCAGTTTTATGGAGCCAACCGTACCGGCCGCTGGGCTGGGAGGCTCATTCAATTGCAAAACCTGCCGCAAAACCATCTCGCAGATCTGGCCGATGCACGCTCCCTTGTCCGCTCCGGCGATTACGACAGCGTCGAAATGCTATACGAAGATGTACCGGACACGCTATCGCAACTTATAAGGACTGCCTTTATTCCGAAAGACGGCAACAAGCTCATTGTCTCCGACTTCTCTGCAATCGAGGCCCGCGTCATCGCATGGATGGCCGGTGAGAACTGGCGACAGGAAGTCTTTGCCAAAGGCGGCGATATCTACTGTGCCAGTGCCAGCCAGATGTTCAAAGTTCCGGTCGAGAAACATGGTATCAACGGACACCTGCGTCAAAAAGGCAAGATCGCGGAATTGGCACTCGGCTACGGCGGCTCAGTCGGTGCGCTCAAAGCTATGGGTGCGCTGGAGATGGGCCTTACCGAAGATGAACTTCCGCAGCTGGTCGATGCTTGGCGTCAATCCAATCCGAGGATCGTCGCTTTCTGGTGGGACGTAGACCGGGCCGCTATGGAAGCTGTCAAATACCACCATGCTACCAAAACACACGGTATCCTCTTTACCTATCGGAGCGGAATGCTCTTTATCACGCTGCCCTCCGGACGGAACCTCGCCTACGTAAAGCCCAAGGTCGGCACTAACAAATTCGGCGGCGAGTGTATCACTTACGAAGGCGTCGGCAGCACTAAAAAATGGGAACGGCTCGAATCTTACGGGCCAAAGTTTGTGGAGAACATCGTGCAGGCAACCTCCCGTGACATTCTGTGCTATGCCATGAAGACGCTTCGATGCTGCAGCATTGTCATGCATATCCACGACGAGCTGGTTATTGAAGCGGACCCGCGTATGTCGCTTGATGCGGTATGTGAACAGATGGGCCGCACTCCTCCGTGGGCAAAAGGCCTTCAGCTTAGAGCCGATGGCTACGAAACCGAATTCTATAAAAAAGACTGAGCCTCCTTCGTCAAAAGCGGGCTGTCACCTCCAGTGGAAAGTAGAAATGGGCGGTGACAGCCTGCCCGGAAAGGAGGCTCTTTTCATGAGTGTTGATATTCACAACAGCGAAGGATATGTCGATCCCACAGCATTTGAGGCACTCTCCGGCATTGAACAAGAGGAGCAAAAAGCGCTCCGGACATTCAGACCTATCGTCTATATCTGTTCTCCCTATGCAGGAGATATAGAGACGAACGTGGTCGCAGCTCGCAGATACTCCCGTTTTGCTGTGGAAAAAGGCTATATCCCCATCGCACCGCACTTGCTGTTTCCACAGTTTTTGAATGACAGCGATCCCAACGAGCGTGAGCTTGGACTTTTCTTAGGAAACGCCATCATGAGCAAGTGCTCGGAGATCTGGGTATTCGGAAGCAAAATCTCAAACGGCATGGCAGCGGAAATCAATCGCGCACGCTGGAAGAACTATCGCCTGCGCTATTTCACAGAAGAATTGGAGGAGAAAAACGATGTTTGAAATCAAAGAAAACCGGCGTGTTCTGCCTGACGGAACCGAAATCACAACTTACAGCCGCGATGTGATCAGCGCCAACATCCTCGAAGTGGAAGCAGGCACCACCGGATATAAAGGCGGCGACACCGGTCATGGCGGACGTACCTATTTTCGTATTGCCGACGCAGCCAGCACCGACATTCAGGTGCATCCCCTCGGTCGCTATGCCGATGAGGGTTTTGAAGTAATCCTCGGTGGCGACTGTGAACTGGAAACTATGATCCGCGCACTGAAGTTTATAACGCAGGTCTTGGAGGAGGAAGCCGAGGAGGTGTTTAACTGATGTTTACCCTTTACAGCGCGGACATTACCGGCAATCCCGGTAACTGCTCCTATCCCCATCGCCATGACGTGACGGACAGGGCCAGTCTGAAAGCTGCTATCTGTCACGACTATGTATGTGCGGAATATAAAAACCACTACCGTAACGGAGACAACTTCATCGGCAGCGATTGCCTGCCAGTGGACTGCGATAATGATCACTCGGAGGAACCAGCCGATTGGATCACCCCGGATGATGTTGCCGCTGCTTTTCCCGGCGTCAGCTTTGCGGTCCACTACAGCCGCTTTCATAACCGTGAGAAAAACGGCAAGCCCGCCAGACCGAAGTTCCATATTCTGTTCCCGATAGATTTCATGACCGATGCTGCAGATTACAGTGATATGAAACGGCTCGTCAATACGATATTTCCGTATTTTGATACACAGGCGCTGGACGCAGCTCGTTTCTTCTTCGGCACCACGACTGCCGATGTCGAAATTCGGGAAGGAAATATGAACCTGACGGACTTTCTGCAGGATGCAGACGCTTTCGATCAGGATATGGACGGTGGGCAGTATGGTGACCGTGTGATCTCCGAAGGAAACCGTAATGCCACTATGTCCCGCTTTGCCGGGAAGGTCATCAAAAAATACGGCGATACCGACGAAGCGTATCAATGCTTTCTCGATGAAGCCGCCAAGTGCGATCCGCCTCTTTCGGACGGCGAGCTCAAAACCATCTGGCGCAGCGCACAGAAGTTTTACTCCCGCGTAGCATCGCAAGACGGCTATGTGCCTCCTGACATTTACAACGATGATACCAGCTATAAACCTGAGGACTTCTCCGACGTCGGGCAGGCCGAGGTGCTGGCAAAGCACTTCTCAAATGAGCTGCGGTATTCACCAGCCACCCACTTCATCCGTTATACGGAACACTACTGGAAGGAAACCGAGCCCGGTGCGCAGGCTGTCGCTCATGAGCTCACCCGCAGGCAGCTGAAGGAAGCCACCAAGGAAATGCAGGAAGCTCTAAAGAAAATGGAAGACTGCGGAGCCCAGACCATTCTCGACGGCACCAGTAAGGCAAAGGCCGAACAGCTGATGAGCGATGAACAGCTGGAAGCCTATAAGGACTTTCTCTCCGCCAAGGCATATCAGGCGTTTGCGCTCCGTCGCCGGGATTCCAAATATATCACTGCGACCTTAAAGGAATCGCACCCCATGCTGGAGATATCGCCGCGTGATCTGGATGCCGACTGCTTTGCACTTTGCACGCCTGCTGCCACTTACGATCTTCGCAAAGGTCTCGCCGGTGCCAGAGAACACTCGCCGGAGGATTTCATTACCAAGATGACGGCGGTCTCGCCCAGCAGCAAGGGAGAACAGATCTGGCTCGACTGCCTTGACCTGATCTTTTGCGGCAATCAGGAACTGATTGACTATGTGCAAATGATCTGCGGTCTGGCCGTCATTGGCAAAGTCTATGTGGAAGCCCTGATTATTGCCTACGGCGGAGGTCGCAACGGTAAATCCACCTTCTGGAACTCTGTCTCCCGCGTCCTCGGACTTTACAGTGGAAACATCTCTGCAGATACGTTGACAGTCGGCTGCCGCAGGAATATCAAACCGGAGCTGGCCGAGGCCAAAGGTAAACGCCTGCTGATCGCGGCAGAGATGCAGGAAGGAGCTCGTCTCAACGATTCTACCGTCAAGCAGCTCTGCTCTACGGATGATATGTTCGCGGAGAAGAAATATAAGGACCCGTTTTCATTCACGCCTTGCCATACACTGGTGCTCTATACCAATCACCTACCGCGTGTCAGTGCTTCTGACGATGGTATATGGCGCAGGCTTATTGTGATCCCGTTTGACGCCAAGATCGAAGGTGCCGGTGATAAGAAGAACTACGCGGAATACCTCTATACCAATGCCGGTGAGAGTATCCTCGCGTGGGTAATCGAAGGTGCCAAAAAGGTCATTAAACTTGATTACAAAATCCCGGTTCCGGCATGCGTACAGAAAGCCATTGATGAATACCGCGCCCAGAATGACTGGTTTGGACACTTTATCGAAGATAAATGCGATGTCGGCGCTGAGTATAAGGAGAGCTCCTCGGCGCTGTATCAGGCGTATCGGAATACCTGCCTTGATACCAACGAGTATGTCCGTAGCACCGCAGACTTCTATTTTGCGCTGGAAAACGCTGGCTACGAGCGGATTGCGGTCAAGAGGAAGCGTTTCTTTAAGGGCCTGTGCCTGAAAAAAGACGACGGCGATTTTGATGATTTTCTGACCTGATTTCATGGGAAGTGCAAGGTCTATCAAAGTCTTATACAAAAACTCTCTTATGAACATATTTTTTCAGCCTAAGAAAAAGTTCAGTAAATGGCATTGATACACCTTGCACCTTCCCGTTTTAACGGCCTGATGAAAGGAAAAACATGCGAGAAAAGACAATAGAGAAAAAACTTGCTGACGCAGTAAAGGCTCGTGGCGGTCTGGCCCCCAAATTCACGAGTCTCGGCTTTGATGGCATGCCGGATCGTATCGTACTGATGCCGGGTGGCCGCATGGCCTTTGTAGAGGTCAAGGCTCCCGGCAAGGCACCGCGCCCTTTGCAGGAAGCGAGACACCGATTGCTGCGGCAGCTTGGCTTTCGCGTCTACGTGCTGGATAACGAGAGCCAGATTGGAGGAATCCTTGATGAAATATGTTCCACATGATTATCAGCAATATGCTACCGACTATATCGAAACACACCCTATTGCGGCGGTCCTGCTGGATATGGGCCTTGGCAAGACGGCGATCACACTGACGGCCCTTCTGGATCTTCTGTTTGACAGCTTCGAGGCACACCGCGTTTTGGTAATCGCACCACTTCGTGTTGCTCGTGATACATGGCCCGCCGAGATTGAAAAATGGGATCACTTAAAACTCCTGACCTACTCTGTTGCGGTCGGCACGGAAAAGGAAAGAAAAGCAGCCCTGATGCGTCCTGCAGATATTTACATCATCAACCGCGAGAACGTCCAGTGGCTCATAGAGCAAAGCGGCGTGCCCTTTGACTTCGATACCGTCATTGTGGATGAGCTATCTTCTTTCAAAAGCCACCAATCAAAGCGTTTCAAAGCACTAATGAAGGTGCGGCCACGGATCAGGCGCATTGTGGGCCTTACCGGTACCCCTTCCGCAAACAGTCTGATGGACCTGTGGGCAGAATTCAAGATTCTGGACATGGGACAGCGTCTCGGTCGCTTCATCGGCATGTATCGGAACAACTACTTCACACCGGATAAGCGCAACGGCCAGATCATTTATTCCTATCGGCTTCTGCCCGGTGCGGATAAGGCGATCTATCAGAGAATCTCCGATATCACGATTTCCATGAAGGCTTCCGACCACCTGAAGATGCCGGAGCTCGTAATGAACAACTGCGTGGTGGAATTATCCGACGATGAAGCTGAACGATATGACGAATTACGGCAGACCTTGGTATTGCAGCTGCCGGAAGCGGATATCACTGTTGCCAATGCCGCCGTCCTCTCTGGCAAGCTCCTGCAGATGGCAAACGGCGCAATTTATGACGATGACGGCCAGCCTATTCGGATACATGACCGAAAGCTGGATGCCTTGGAGGACCTTATCGAAGGTGCGAACGGAAAGCCTGTATTAGTGGCCTACTGGTTCAAGCACGATCTTGACCGTATCAAGACCCGCCTCAAGATCCGTGAGATCAAGACCTCTGCCGATATCCGCGACTGGAATGCCGGAAAAATCCCGGTGGCGGTGATACATCCCGCTTCTGCCGGTCACGGCCTTAACCTGCAGGCTGGCGGCTCTACCCTTATCTGGTTTGGCCTTACATGGTCGCTGGAATTGTATCAGCAGACCAATGCCCGCCTCTGGCGGCAGGGACAATCCGAGACCGTGGTCATTCACCACATTATTACGAATGGTACTGTTGATAATCACGTTTTAAAGGCCCTGCAGAGCAAAGAGAAAACCCAGAACAGTCTCATTGCCGCTGTAAAGGCCGAACTTTATAAATGACAATCCATGCAAATCAGAGTCAATCCGGGGATCACAAATTCGGAGGTGAGACTTTGGACCCATACGAGAATCTGGCTCAGGCCATCATCCTTCAGGCCGTAAAAGACTACCGGCTTACCGATGATGAGTGCGAGCTTGCAGAAATCGAGCGCTTCTTCCGCTCCGGCTGGTTTGGTGTTCTTTCAAAAGTCGATCCGGAGTATCTCATCAAAAAGCTGCGGAAGGAGAAACAAAAATGACTGCAAAGGAATATTTATCACAGGCACGGACGCTGGATATGCGGATAAAATCCAAGCTCCAGCAGATCGAGTCCTTAAACGAACTGGCCACATCGTGCACCGTTGTTTACAGCGATATGCCCCGTAACCCGAATCATGGCGGCTCCAAGGTGGAAACCGCTGTCATAAAAATAATCGAGGTCGAGGAAAGCCTGAAACGAGATGTGGATAATCTGGTTGAGCTGAAGAAGGAAATTATGGCGACGATTCATGCGGTTTCCGATGTCGAACTGCAAACCCTGCTGGAGAAGCGGTATCTGTGCTTCCTCTCGTGGGAGAAGATTGCGGTGGAGATGCACTACAGCATTCAGCATATATACCGGATGCACGATACGGCGCTTTCTTGTGTTGCCGCCATCATGAGAGTAAATGAGAGAGAATAAGAGTCGCTTCTTATGATAGTATTATGATGGACAAAGAAACACATACGGAAGCCTTGTTGGAGCCCGCTCCTGCAAGGCTTTTCTTATGTGCGTAAAGCGAGGTGATTAAGTGCCAAGGAAACCCAAGCGTCCCTGCTCCTATCCCGGCTGTCCCAACCTGACTGATGGAAGGTACTGCCCGGTGCATGAGAAGCAGGAAAACGCACGCTATGAAAAATATGAACGTAGCCCAGAGACCAAACGCAGGTATGGACGCGCTTGGAAGCGTATCCGGGACCGCTACGTCTCACAGCACCCGATATGTGAAGTGTGTCTGGAGCGTGGGCTCTACGTTCCTACCGAGGAAGTACACCACAAGCTCCCTCTTGCTGAAGGCGGCACGCATGAAGCATCAAATTTGATTGCTCTTTGTAAAAGCTGCCACGCAAGAATTCATGCGGAACGTGGTGATCGCTGGCATAACCACCCCACCGGGTAGGGCGGTCAAAATCTCTACGACTGTTTTTCCGGACAACGGGCGTGGGCCTTCGCGTGCAAATTCGCGTAAGTTTTTGAGGGAATAGCCCTGTCCGGAGAAAAGAGGTGTGAAACATGGGACAGCGAGGACCAAAACCCGGTAGCGGCGGCAGGCCGAAAAAGCCGATTGCTGAAAAAATCGCCGCTGGCAATCCGGGAAAAAGAAAATTGACCGTCATCGACTTTGACAACAAGGCCGCTGACCTTGATGGAGAGACGATGCCGAAACCGTCTGAATTTCTTTCTGCGACACAGAAAGACGGAACACAGCTTTGTGCTGTGGAAATATACGAAGCGACATGGAAGTGGCTGAATGACCGAGGTTGTTCTCACCTTATCTCCCCGCAAATGATCGAGCGTTACGCTATGGCTTCTGCAAGGTGGATTCAGTGTGAGGCGGCAACCTCCGAGTTTGGCTTTCTGGCTAAACACCCGACTACCGGCGCAGCCATTCAATCACCGTATGTCGCTATCGCTGATAAATACATGACGCAGTCGAACCGCATCTGGGGAGAGATTTTCCAGATTGTCCGAGAAAACTGCATGACGGAATACGGCGGTATATCTCCACAGGACGATGTTATGGAGCGGCTTCTTACCGCTCGGAAAGGGAACTGATATGTATGAAAAAGTAAATCCGGCGCATCCCGACAAGGTGGCCGACCGCATCGCCGGTGCCCTTGTGGACCTTGCGTACCAAAAAGATGAGAATCCGAAAATCGCCGTGGAGGTTTTAATCGGTCACGGCGTCTGCCATATCGTTGCGGAGAGCTCTGTTCATATTACCAATGATGAGGTGGCTTCGATTGTTTACCGCATCGGCGGTGATCGCGTACTGTCCGATTATGTCGAAGTCCCACAGGATGAACATCTGGCAGATAATCAGAGCGCGGGCATCCGCTGCGGCGATAATGGCATCTTCAAAGGCATGCCCGTAACAGCGGAGCAAAAAGCGCTGGCGGAGATTGCAAAACAAATCTATGCCATCTACGGCTGTGACGGCAAATACATTCTGGACGAGGCCCGCCTGATCATCTGCCAGAGTAACGCCAAGACCTATCACCTGCGCGAGGCCTATCCGAAGGCAGAGATCAATCCGCTCGGTGACTGGACCGGCGGCACCGATGTAGATACCGGTGCTGTTAATCGGAAGCTCGGCTCTGATATGGGCGACTCTGTAACAGGCGGTGGTCTGCACGGCAAAGATCTGTCCAAGGCTGATGTCAGCGTGAACATATACGCATGGCTCAAGGCGCAGGAAACCGGAACGCCTGTCGAGCTCATCTGTGCCATTGGTGATGATGCTGTAGATGGTATTCCATACGAGAGAATCGTAGAAACAGCGAGAGCTTTCATTGACTGCGTCGGCGGCTTTGAAAAGTTCGCTGAGTGGGGACTGATATGCTGATAGAGAAAAAGAAAGTTACCGAGCTCATCCCTGCGGATTATAACCCGCGTAAGGATTTGAAGCCCGGTGATCCGGAATACGAAAAACTGAAACGCTCCATCGAGCAATTTGGCTATGTGGAGCCTGTTATCTGGAATCAGACAACCAGTCGCGTGGTCGGCGGGCATCAGCGTCTGAAGGTCCTGATCGATATGGGTATCACGGAAGTCGAATGCGTCATTGTGGAGCTCTCTGAAGAAAAGGAAAAGGCGCTCAATGTCGCACTGAACAAAATCTCCGGCGATTGGGATAAGGAGAAGCTGGCACTGCTCATCGCGGATCTGCAGGGCGCGGATTTTGATGTATCCCTCACCGGCTTTGAACCCGCCGAGCTGGATGCCTTGTTTAAGGACAGTATGAAAGACGGCATTCACGATGATGATTTTGATGTAGAGGAAGAATTAAAAAAGCCCGCTATGTCAAAGCTCGGTGACGTCTGGACGCTGGGCAGGCACCGTCTGGTCTGCGGCGATTCCACCAAGGCAGAAACCTTCGAGCTTCTGATGGCAGGTGCCAAGGCAAACCTCGTGGTGACGGACCCGCCGTATAACGTGAACTACGAAGGCAGCGCAGGAAAGATCAAAAACGATAACATGGCAAACGACGCCTTTTATCAATTCCTGCTGGACGCTTTCACGCTCACGGAAAAAGCGATGGCGGGCGATGCCTCCATATATGTGTTTCATGCGGATACCGAAGGGCTGAACTTCCGCAGGGCTTTTGCCGACGCGGGATTCTACCTCTCCGGCTGCTGCATCTGGAAAAAGAACTCTCTTGTTCTGGGCCGCAGCCCTTATCAATGGATTCATGAACCTGTGCTCTTCGGCTGGAAGAAATCCGGCAAGCACGAATGGTACGCAGGTCGAAAGGAAACCACGGTCTGGGAATATGACAAACCCAAGAAGAACGGCGATCACCCAACCATGAAGCCGATTGCGCTGCTGGCCTATCCGATTATGAATTCCAGCATGAGTAACACGCTGGTTCTCGATCCTTTCGGCGGCTCCGGTTCCACGCTCATCGCCTGTGAGCAGTCAGATCGCTCCTGCTACACCATCGAGCTGGATGAAAAATTCTGCGATGTAATTGTAAAAAGGTATATAGAACAGGTAGGCTCCGCTGACGGCGTTTCGCTTCAGCGCGACGGCCTGACTTACGCTTATGAAGATGTGTCAGTAATCAACGATTAAACACAAAATCCTCCAGCCAGATTTGGTACATATATTTTCCCGAAAACACTTGCTATTACAGGCGTTCAGAGTGATATATGTACCTACCAAAAACACAAAGGAGGATTTCCCATGAAAGCAACCTACAACGTAACCGGAGACGAGCGCAAAGCTCTGGTCAGGATCATTTCCGAGGTCATCGGCATGAAGCCCGTGTACATGCGCATGCCAACCTGCGCCTACGTTATCGCGGGCATCACCGTCGAAAAAGACGGAGCGGTGGTCTGGGACGAGCGCACCGACGACACCACCATTGAAACAGTCAAGGCTGCCCTTTCAGATGCGGGCTTTACCGCTGAAGAAGATACGCAGCCAGAGGTCACTTCCAATGAATATGGTCTGGTGGTGCAGATGCCGAAAGCCAGCTTCACAGAAGACTCCCTCGATAACCTGCACAGGCTCATTGAGGCCAAGGGCAGCCTGATAAAAAAGGCGCTGGATGTGAAGGGGCTTCCAATCACCGAGGAGGACGACAAGCTCTCCTTCCCTTGGTTCACCACCGAGCCTGATCCGGATGAGGTCAGAGCCTACACCCACTTCATCGCGGCCCTGTGCGAGATGGCAAGGAACCAGAAACGTGTTACCGCCAAGGAAAAGGAAACCGACAATGACAAATACGCATTCCGGTGCTTTCTGCTCCGCCTCGGTTTTATCGGCGCGGATTACAAAACGGAGCGCAAAATTCTGCTCCGCAATCTTTCCGGCAGCTCCGCCTTCCGTAACGGCGCACCGACAAAGGAGGTGTCAGTATGCGAGTGATTTCAAAAGAACGCCTGCAGGCACTGCGTGAGTGCTTCAAACCCGGCAGCCGCGTCGAGCTTTTGAAGATGGACGACGTGCAGGCCCCGCCTATTGGTACCAGAGGCACCGTAGTCGGCGTGGACGACATCGGTTCCATCATGGTGAATTGGGATAACGGTTCCGGTCTCTCCGTTGCCTACGGTGAAGATGAATGCAAGGTGGTGACGGATCATGACTGAAGCCATAAAAGATCAGATTCTGGCGATCCGCAACACGGGCCTGACGAACATGTTTGATGTGAATGCGGTCCAGCGCCTTGCCTACGAACGTGACTTCTACGAGCTGGTCGTTTACCTCGAAGAAAACCGCAAGGAATATATGCATTTCATTCTGACAGGCGAGGCATAAAGTACACAGTTTTCTACCCGAATCTTTGTGTAGATTATGCCCGAAAATAACGCAAAAATAGCTTGCTATTATGTGCCTTCAGAGTGATATATGTACATACCAAAACGAACGGAGGTAAACACCATGAACGCAAACAACACCTACTTTGAAAACCTGAAATGCCTCGGCCACGAATACGAGGAGCGCCGCGCAGCTCACGAAAGCCGCAAGCAACATATCATCGACACCTACGGCTGGGACAGCGAGGAACTGAAAACTTGGTGCGCTGAGAAGGAAGCGATGAAATTCCCCTTCGAGCAGGGAACCTGCAAAGCCTACCGCGCTTTTACACAGAGCCTTTCCCGTAAGGAAAACGAACTGGAGATGGACGATTTCCTTTGGGATAAGGAAGTCAAGGATTTCATTGACGCGCTCCGCGAGGCCGGGATCAAGACCTTTGTTTACACAAACCAGAGCACAGCGGTGATGGAAAACCTTCACGCCTTTGCTGCGCAGGGCTGCACGATGCTTGGCCTTTGCACCATCACGAGACAGGAAACCCGCTGGGGAGACGAGGAGCCCTCCGAGATCATGGGCATCCGCTTCCAGCTGAACTAAGGAGGTGCCAGATATGTGGAGTGAAGGAACCATCGGCATCCCGGATGCCAACATTAAGGATAAGTACACGGTCTGCCACTACTGGGTGAAGCATTACGAGGAACCCAGCGAGACCTACGGGATTAATGGCGGCAAGATCAGCAAGCTGATGATCAAGATTGACGGCCAGATCGTATGCAACTATGACAGAGAATGGGATGTAGAGCCTACCTGCAAGGAAGCAGAAATGGCGCTTTGCATTCTGCTGAACAACTACAACTAAGAAACGGCATTTGAATATGCCCTTGGGACTGAGCCGGATGGCTCTGTTCCTCGTTACGGAAGAAGTCGCTCAGGCGGCTTATTTTTATGCTTTTCGGAAGGAGGTGACCGGCTATCCGTAAGCTGAAAAAATATAAACCGACGCAGTTTGCAGCTAAGGATTCCTATTACGATCAGGACGCTGCGGATTACGCGGTCAGCTTCATAGAGTGTCTGTGCCACACGAAAGGCACATGGGCCGGAAAGCCCTTCGAGCTAATTGACTGGCAGGAGCAGATTATCCGGGATATCTTCGGAACGCTCAAGCCCAACGGCTACCGGCAGTTCAATACCGCCTACATTGAGATACCCAAGAAGATGGGCAAATCGGAGCTGGCCGCTGCGGTGGCACTCCTGCTCACATGCGGCGACGGTGAGGAACGTGCAGAGGTCTACGGCTGCGCTGCGGATCGTCAGCAGGCGTCCATTGTTTTTGAAGTGGCAGCCGATATGGTCAGGATGTGTCCGGCGCTTAACCGGCGCGTCAAAATCCTGACGGCCACCAAGCGTATAGTTTACGCTCCTACCAACAGCTTCTATCAGGTGCTTTCCGCAGAAGCCTACAGTAAACACGGCTTTAATATCCACGGCGTGGTATTTGATGAGCTGCACACGCAGCCCAACCGAAAGCTCTTTGATGTTATGACCAAGGGCTCTGGCGATGCGCGTATGCAGCCTTTATATTTCCTTATCACGACTGCCGGTACGGATACAAAGTCTATCTGCTATGAAACGCACCAAAAGGCACAGGATATTCTGGCCGGACGCAAAATTGATCCGACCTTCTATCCGGTGATCTATGGCGCAGATGAGTCTGATGATTGGACGGACCCAAAGGTGTGGAAAAAGGCAAACCCCTCTCTCGGTATTACGGTCGGCATCGATAAGGTAAAAGCCGCCTGCGAGTCCGCAAAACAAAATCCCGCTGAGGAGAATGCTTTCCGGCAGCTAAGGCTCAATCAATGGGTAAAGCAGGCTGTCAGATGGATGCCAATGGACAAATGGGATAAATGCTCCTTTGCCGTAAACGAGAATGATCTGGAAGGTCGCGTCTGCTATGGCGGTCTGGACCTGTCCTCTACTACGGATATCACGGCTTTTGTGCTGGTGTTTCCACCGGAGGATGAAGATGACAAATATGTGATCCTTCCATACTTCTGGATACCGGAGGAACAGATGGATCTGCGTGTGCGCCGTGACCACGTTCCCTATGACCTTTGGGAACGTCAAGGCTTTTTGCAGACTACTGAAGGCAATGTGGTCCACTACGGCTACATTGAAAAATTCATTGAGCAGCTGGGCGAACGGTTCAATATCCGGGAGATTGCCTTCGACCGCTGGGGTGCTGTGCAGATGGTGCAGAACCTTGAGGGCATGGGCTTTACGGTAGTCCCCTTCGGTCAGGGCTTTAAGGATATGTCCCCACCTACCAAGGAACTGATGAAACTGGTGCTGGAGGAGAAAATCGCCCACGGCGGGCACCCAGTGCTGCGGTGGATGATGGACAACATCTATATCCGCACCGACCCGGCAGGCAACATCAAGGCGGACAAGGAAAAATCTACAGAGAAGATTGACGGGGCCATTGCCACCATCATGGCTTTGGATAGAGCCATTCGATGCGGCAACGATACGGGAGCTTCGGTTTATGACAGCCGGGGCCTTTTGTTTATTTGAGAAAGGACGGTGATTCAATATGGGTATCTTTTCAGGGCTTTTCCATTCTCGGGATAAGCCTCAGAATCGCACCACGGGCAGCGCCTACAGCTTTTTCTTTGGCAGCAGCTCGGCTGGCAAGCGGGTCAATGAACGCTCCGCCATGCAGATGACGGCGGTGTATTCCTGTGTCCGTATCCTGGCGGAGGCTGTGGCGGGGTTGCCGCTCCACCTCTACCGTTACAAGGAGGACGGCGGCAAGGAAAAGGCCATCGATCATCCGCTGTATCTACTCCTCCACGATGAGCCGAACCCGGAGATGAGTTCTTTCGTATTCCGGGAAACGCTCATGACCCACCTTCTCCTGTGGGGCAACGCCTACGCCCAGATCATCCGCAACGGTAAAGGCGAGGTCATTGCCCTCTACCCACTGATGCCGGACAGGATGACGGTGGACCGTGACAGGGACGGAAAGCTCTACTACGAATACACGGTCAGCACGGACGATGCGCCCACAGTCAAAGGCACAGTCGTGCGGCTGAAGCCCTCGGACGTGCTGCACATTCCTGGCCTTGGCTTTGACGGGCTGGTGGGCTATTCCCCCATCGCTATGGCAAAGAACGCCATCGGCATGGCGATTGCCTGTGAGGAATACGGGGCGAAGTTCTTTGCCAACGGCGCAGCTTCAGGGACGATCAAAGACCCGCAGCGTGTCCGGGAAAGCTGGCAGTCCACCTTCGGCGGCAGCGGCAACAGCAATAAGATCGCCGTGCTGGAGGAGGGCATGAAGTACACGCCCATCGGCATCTCCCCGGAACAGGCGCAGTTTCTGGAAACGAGGAAGTTCCAGATCAATGAGATCGCCCGTATCTTCCGGGTGCCGCCCCATATGGTGGGCGACCTGGAAAAGTCCAGCTTCTCCAACATTGAGCAGCAGTCTCTGGAGTTCGTGAAATACACGCTGGAACCCTGGCTGGTGCGCTGGGAGCAGTCCATCCAGCGGACGCTCTTTTCCCCGGAGGAAAAGAAACGGTATTTTGCCAAGTTCAACGTGGAAGGACTGCTCCGGGGCGATTATGCCAGCCGGATGTCCGGTTATGCCACGGCAAGGCAGAACGGCTGGATGAGCGCCAACGACATCCGGGAACTGGAAAACATGGACCGCATCCCTGCCGAGGAGGGCGGCGACCTGTACCTGATCAACGGCAATATGCTCCCGCTGGGGAATGCGGGCGCTTTTGCAGATACACAAACGGGAAAGGAGGAAAACCCCGATGAAGAAGTTCTGGAAGTGGAAGAACCTGACGGAACCGGAGAACCAGACGGAGGCCAGGACGCTGTTTCTAAACGGCACCATCGCCGAGGAAAGCTGGTTTGACGATGATATCACGCCCCAGCTTTTCAAGGAGGAGTTGATGGCAGGCTCCGGAGACATTACCGTCTGGATCAACAGCCCCGGCGGCGACTGCGTGGCGGCAGCCCAGATCTACAATATGCTGATGGACTATCCGCACAACGTCACGGTCAAAATCGATGGTATTGCGGCCAGTGCCGCATCGGTCATTGCGATGGCTGGTACGAAGGTACTGGTCAGCCCTGTCTCCATGATGATGATCCATAACCCCATGACCGTGGCGATGGGCGATACCGCAGAGATGCAGAAAGCCATCGAGATGCTTGGTAGCGTCAAGGATTCTATCATCAACGCCTACGAGATCAAGACCGGTCTGTCCCGTGCACGGCTCTCCCACCTTATGGACGCAGAGACCTGGATGGACGCTGGCAAGGCGATGGAGCTTGGCTTTGCAGATGAAGTCATGAAACGCTCCGAAGTGCTGGAGGATATGGAGCCGCCTGCGGTGTCCATGCTGTATTCCAAAGCCGCTGTGGTCAATTCCCTCATGGATAAGATTGCAGCGAAGTGCAAGACCAATCCTAAGAAAACTGAAGACCCCAAACCCCAGGGCCGCTCCGTGGATAGTCTCTACGAACGGCTTAATTTGATGAAATTTTAAGGAGGAAAACGACTATGACTATTCTTGAACTGCGTGAAAAGCGCGCCAAAGCCTGGGAGGCCACCAAGGCGTTCCTGGATTCCCATCGTACCGATAAAGGCACTCTGTCCGCTGAGGACGATGCCACCTACTCCCGCATGGAGCAGGAAATTACCGATCTCGGCAAGGAGATCGCCCGTCTGGAGCGCCAGGAGGCGCTGGATGCGGAGCTGAACCGTCCGGTGAACAAGCCCCTCACCGGAAAGCCCATGAACGGCAAGGAAACTGCCAAGACCGGCCGTGCCACGGATGAGTACCGCCAGAACTTCTGGAACATGATGCGTTCCAAGACTCCGATGCCCACCGTGATGAACGCCCTTCAGATCGGCACCGATTCCGAGGGCGGGTATCTGGTTCCTGACGAGTATGAGCGTACTCTGGTGGAAGCTCTGGAGGAAGAGAACATCTTCCGTCAGCTGGCAAAAATCATTCAGACCTCCAGCGGCGACCGCAAGATCCCCGTGGTAGCCACCAAGGGCACTGCGTCCTGGATTGATGAGGAGGGCGCATACCTGGAGAGCGATGATTCCTTCGGGCAGGTGTCCATCGGCGCTTACAAGCTGGGCACCATGATCAAGGTTTCCGAGGAACTGCTCAACGACAGCGTCTTTGACCTGGAAAGCTACATCTCCCGTGAGTTTGCCCGCCGCATCGGTGCCAAGGAAGAGGAGTCCTTCTTCACTGGAGACGGTACTGGCAAACCCCTGGGTGTGCTGGCAGAGACCGGAGGTGCAGAAGTCGGTGTGACTGCTGCGTCCGCTACGGCGATCACTGCCGATGAACTGATCGACCTGTTCTACTCCCTGAAATCGCCCTACCGCCGCAACGCTGTGTGGGTGCTGAACGATTCCACCATCAAGGCCATCCGCAAGCTGAAGGACAACCAGGGCCAGTACCTCTGGCAGCCTTCCCTGACCGCAGGTGCGCCTGACCTGTTACTCGGTAAGCCGGTACGCACCTCTGCGTATATGCCTGCCATTGCAGCAGACGCCAAGACCATCACCTTCGGTGATTTCAGCTATTACTGGATCGCAGACCGTCAGGGTCGTTCCTTCAAGCGCCTCAACGAACTATATGCCGCTACCGGACAGGTTGGCTTCCTTGCTTCCCAGCGTGTGGACGGCAAGCTGATCCTGCCGGAAGCCATCAAGGTGCTGGCGCAGAAATCTGCTGGTTAATGAAGGGAGGCAGTGGTGATGGAAGCACTTCTTTCTAAGGTCAAAGCCAATCTCATTCTGGAGCATTCGGTGGATGATGAGCTTCTGAAGGGCTACATCGCCGCTGCCGTTTCATATGCAGAGAGCTACCAGCATATCCCGGAGGGCTACTACACAGAAAATGCGATGCCAGCTACTACCGAACAGGCGGTGATTATGCTGGCATCGCATTTCTATGAGTCCAGGGATGGCTCCACAGGCGGCTTCTTCGCAGACAACACCAATGCGGCACAGCAGGTGTGGAATACAGTGAATCTTCTCTTACGGCTTGACCGGGATTGGAAGGTGTGAGTATGAGCTTTGGCAAGATGAACACCTTCATTTCCATCGTAGAGAAACAGTTCATACAGGATGAGGACGGCTTCAAGACGGAAACAGATGTGACCGTGGCAGAGGTTCGGGCATACCGGGAAGGTCGGCATGGCAGCGAGAAATGGGCGAACATGGCATCCTTCTCTACGGCCACCGATCTGTTCCGATTCCGTGTAATCCCAGGTGTGGAAATAACAACGGATATGCGAATTCTCTGTGAAGGGCATACCTTCGAAATCACTTCTGTGGAGGATGTCAAAGGCAGAGGGTTGTATCTGGAGGTACTGGGGACGGAGGTGCATTAGGGGTCCCCGGAAAGCCGTATGGCTTTTTGGGGAGAGGACGAGCACCGGAATGAATGAGCTTTCGTGCCTGCACGGAAGCGAACGATATGGAGGTTGTGAGGACGATGGCTAAGGCAACATGGAAAATGCCGGAGGACTTTCTGATGAAGGTATCCCGGCTGACGGATAAGACGGATGAGATCATCCCGAAAGTGCTGGAGGCGGGTGCAGAGGTCGTGGAGGACAAGGTGCGCTCCAACCTGCAGTCTGTCATTGGCAGCGGGACAAAGTATGAATCCAGAAGCACCAGGGAGCTTTTACGCTCCCTTGGCACTTCTCCCGCCCTGCAGGACAGGAATGGGGATTTTGACATAAAGGTGGGCTTTTCCGAGCCTCGTTCGGACGGTAGTAGCAACGCTATGATTGCTACCATCCTGGAATACGGTAAAAGTGGCCAGCCTGCAAAGCCGTTTCTGAAGCCTGCCCGGTCGGCGTCCAAAAACGCCTGTATCAGCGCCATGAAAGCAAAGCTGGACGAGGAGGTGGAGAATATTTGAGTATACTTTCGGAAATCAAGGCAGCAGTCACAAACTGCGGCCTGCCTGTGGAGACTGGCGTGTTCTCCGATGAGCCGCCGGAGGAGTATGTGGTGGTCACGCCGCTTGCGGATACCTACGAGCTTCATGCCGATAACCTACCGGAATATGAGACCCAGGAGGCCCGCCTCTCCCTGTTCTCCAGGGGAAATTATCTGAAGCGGAAAAAGCAGCTTTCCAAAGCCCTGCTTGCCGCTGATTTTACCATTACGGACAGGCGGTATATCGGGCATGAGGACGATACCGATTACCACCACTACGCCATTGACGTGGCGAAACTGTATAGATTGGAGGAATGAGATATGGCTACCATTGGCCTTGATAAACTTTTCTATTCAAAAATCACGGAGGATGAGGATGGCAACGAAACCTATGCCACTCCAGCATCCCTTGCGAAAGCCATGACAGCAGAGCTTTCCGTGGAGCTTGCGGAGGCGACGCTGTATGCGGACGATGGCGCTGCGGAGGTGGTGAAGGAATTCCAGAGCGGCACCCTCACCCTTGGCGTGGATGATATCGGCGCAGCCGCCGCATCTGACCTGACGGGAGCGGTGATCGACCAGAACGGCGTCATCATCTCCGCCAGCGAGGACGGCGGCGCTCCTGTAGCCATTGGCTTTCGTGCAAAGAAAGCAAACGGCAAGTACCGATACTTCTGGCTGTATAAGGTGAAGTTCGGCATCCCTGCTACCAATCTGACTACCAAGGGCGAGAGCATCGAGTTCTCCACGCCCACCATAGAGGGGACGGTCATGCGCCGCAACAAGGTGGACGGCCAGGGCAAGCACCCCTGGAAAGCCGAGGTCACCGAGGGGGACGCAGGTGTGTCCGCATTGACCATCACCAACTGGTACCAGGAAGTCTACGAACCGTCCTATGCGGAAACCGCTGCGGCCTCTCTGGACGGCGAAGGTTAAGGAGGATCTGAGTCATGGATGAAAGAACAGCGATGGTCACCATCGGAGGCGTGGAATATGAGATGCTTCTGACTACCCGCGCTACAAAGCAGATTGCCGGACGCTACGGGGGCTTAGAAAACCTGGGCGAGAAACTGATGAAAGCAGAGAATTTTGAAATGGCGCTGGACGAGATTGTCTGGCTCATTACGCTCCTTTGCAACCAGCCCATCCTCGTTCACAATCTGAAACACTCGGAGGACAAAAAGCCGGAACTGACCGCCGATGAGGTGGAGCTTCTCACCTCCCCGATGGAGCTGACCGACTACAAGGACGCCATCATGGAGGCAATGTACCGTGGTACAAAGCGGAACGTGGAAAGTGAGCCGGAGGGAAAAAACACGGTGGCCGGGTAAGTGACGA
>ERZ857984.910-NODE-910-length-29426-cov-5.948078_pt1 | contig 29426 bp, 49 predicted proteins | sample MGYA00519914_ERZ857984 | MGnify/ENA primary metagenome ERZ857984 (study PRJEB31778, sample SAMEA3449417) | human gut metagenome | biome: human gut; feature: human-associated habitat; material: faeces | place: United Kingdom | collected 2010/2012 ... | reverse complement strand
GTATACTCTGCCGCCAGTTCCAGCACCTTTGCAGCAGCCAGCCGTGCGTGGTCCTCGCTGTCCAGGTAGCTGTATAAGTAGATCCCTACCTCGAGTTCCGCTGCAGCAGCGCCGCGCATGTTGCGGTCAAAGTACGGGTCCAGCACGATGGTGCCGTCGCCGTTGGCGTAGCCCAGGCGCACCAGTGCAAAGGTGTAGCCCGCGGCCTGGACCTGCGGCCAGTCAATGGAGCCTTGGTATTTGCTTACGTCGATGCCCTGTACGGGCGGGTCAATAGGATATTTTAATGCCATATTTTTTGTTCTCCTTTCTTCAGGCGAGCGCAATACACAGTATATCGGTTACATCACGCTTCTCAACAAACGCGCTGCCGAAGGATATACTGCTCCCTGCAACAAAATTTGTCGGGTTGTCCCTGCTAGTGCTAATTGCAATCCCGTTATATTTGGCAGCTTTAGCACTGCTGGTTGCTATAATTTGATACCCACTAAAGTCCTTGAGCACCTTGCATGATGTATATATCCAACCATCGCCATACACATTGCTCTGCGCGCTAGCAATGTATCCAGCCCCGCAATCCGTAATTACATGCTCGTGGATAAAACCACCACTCCACGATATATGCGCAGCAAAACAGCACGCAATGGGTATGATTGTCCCCGTCACATCCACACCGCCACCTTTGATATGCACCCCAGCTCTGATATTTTCGGGGGTCAACAGCGCCTTGGCTGCGCTCGGCAATCCTCCCGCGGGTAACCTGTATCCTACCGCCAAGAGGGCCACCTCCCCCCGGCATTGTGCATTGTGCTACTTAGGGCTGGGTATGCCCCCCCCCCATTGCCATTTATTACCATGTGCATTTTAACTAAACCTCCTATTCGGCCAAAACAATTCCAAGGGCCCCCACTCGCGCTGCATCCATCGGGTGCATATGCCCCGCTACGGAGATAGCGCTCCCGGCTGTAAAATCAAGGACATTACTTAACTTGTTGGATTTGTTTACGCTGATCCCGCCATAAGTCATGCTTATCGACTGAAATCCGCTGTCATCTACAATCTGTAAACGGCCTTTAAAGTTTGCCTTAATACTCACGCTGCCCCGAAAGCTATTGCTGTCATTGGATATACTGGGAGCAACCATAGTTGTAATTACGATAGGGGACGTATACACACACCATTCTCTGCTGCCATTCACGCCTCCTGAAAGGCCCAGATAAACAAAGATCGCTCCTTTATAGCTGCCCGTTACATCCAGCCCGCCGCCTTTTATATGGATGCCTTCCCGGATGTTCCCCGGCATCATTAGCGCCCGGGCCTCTGCCGGCAGGCCCCCGCCCGGCCCTCTGAATGCCTCACCCATCCTGCCCGCCTCCTCCCAGTGCCGCGGCCACCGCCGCACGCCAGCGATCCGGAACCTCGGGTAGGGTCAGTTTGTCCAATCGGATGCGCATCACATAAAATTGCACCATCTTACACGCCTCCCCCCGCGATCAGTGCGGCCAGCTCCTCAATGGCTGCCGCATTTGCCTCTACCTGTTCGGCCACCGTGGGGGCATTTTGAGCCGCCAGCTCCTCCGCAGTATAAAGGTGATACACCCCCACGGTCTCATACTCATCCCAGGCTGCCCGCGCGGGCGTATCCACCACCTTGCGCCGCAGCCCGTCCGTACCTACCATCACTTCCAGGTGGCTTTTCTCTTTCACTGCTCTGTGATGCGCCGCCACCCGCTGTTCGTGGGTCAGGTAGCCCGCGGTAAGATCGGGTTCGCCCGTGAGCAAGGCCCCCGCCTCGTCGTAGATTTTCATGTCGTTCCCCCCGTCTTTCCCGGCCAGTAAATTTGCGCATCCGCCTCCGGCAGCTCCCATACCTTGCAGGTCACAGTGCCCTCGCCAGGCGTGGGTTTGCCATCGTTGACAATGCGCAGCACCTCGGCCAGCACCTCGTCGGTTTCCCTCACCCCGGTGGGCAGGTCCATAGGGCCAAACAGCTGCGTGCTGGCCGTAAGCGGCGGGCCGCCGTCCCTGTTGGTCGCTGCCACCGTCTGCGTCCAGCAGGCCGTGCCCTGCTCATCCGTGCCTGCGGTCCACCCATCCACCAGCAGCCTGCCGGTGTAGACGTAGATGGTCGCTTCGATGATGCCCGTTTCCACGCGCCCCTCCAGATTATTGAGGTTTTCGGCGGAAAGCGCATCGCCGTCCTCCATCACCAGCCCCTCGGCACGGGCTACCTCAAATTCGTTTTCATTTCCAGTAGGCGTGAGCGTGCGCCGGTTGGGATGTTCGCTCTGCCGATTTTTCCAGACCTTTTTTTGATATGCCACTATATCACTCCCATCTCATCCCCGGCGTATGCCTCGCCGGCATAAATTTTGAGCCGCGCTGTATTGCGATCCCACAACTCTTTGATGCCCCACAGTATTTTTTCGATGTCGTTTACATCGCTCCACATGGTTGCCGGTGGGGCCGGGATGTTCGGGCTGCCGGGCATTGCGTAATATGCATCTCGCACAGCGGCCAGCCCCTCTAGGATGCGCTGCACCTGCGCGAGGGTCAAAAAATCGGTAGCCGCCCAAGTGTGAGCGACTACCGGCACGCCGAACAACTTTGCCAAGTATTCAATATTTCCTTCGATGCGGTTCAATAGTTCTGCCGAAAAATAGCACTTGTCTGCGCCCGCGGCCACATCCGCCGCCGTGCGGTCAAAAACCGGGGCCTGCCATGCCATCAGATCACACTCCTTTCCCCGGCATAGATCTCGCCGGTGTATGCGGACGCCGTGGCGTCAAGCCGGCGGCCCACCACGGTCACCGCCGCCCGAAATCCGCCGGTCAAATCAAACTCCATCCGTTCCAAGGCGCCGCGTACTTTCTCCCCGCCGAAGCTCTCGACGATGAGCATATCGGCCAGCACCTCGTCGCCGGCCAGCATCTCAAAGGTCTGCTCGTACCGCCGGGCGTAGTAGCCAAGTACCCGTTGTGCCACTCCCGCCGCAAGTTCCGGCCCCACCAGTGTGGAATTTTCAATGGTGAGCACATTCGGTTCAGCGTTCGGCGGGACATCCGCCGCCGTAAGTCGGTACAGGGTGGTCGCGTCCCCGTACTTGCGCCCGGTAAGGGCCACCTGGCCTGCCGCCGTTACGCGCACCCGCGCCCAGTTGTTTCCCCAGGCCAGCAGCTCCCCGCCGGCGCACTCCTCCACCAGCACCGGCTCGGAAAACGCGATCTCGTGCTCACCCGCCGGCAGGTCGTCCCCGAAAAGCTGTTCCCCCGTTGGGCCCGGCACATAGTTGTGCGCCGTCACAGTCACGCCGGTGATGAGCGGCCGCAGCTTCACGGAGCTGCCCTGAAATTTGCGTCGGTATGTGATGAGTGCCGAGGGCCGTTCGGGCGCGGGGTAGAGCTTGATCTTGTCCGACCGAGAGCAGTCCACCACCGCCCCCACCGCAAACGCAAGCTGCTGCAGCGCAGTGCGCCGGGTCCCCGCCGGAAGCCAGCCTCGTACCGGCAGTTCAGCCAGAGCCGAGGCTAGATCATACTCATAGCCCGCCAGGATATCCGCCGCAAGCTCCCCTGTCGTGGTGTTGTACACGCCACCCTGATACGGGGCCGAATCGAGTAGTCCTACCGCATCCGTAGCTGTAAACTCTGCCAGCGTGTCGCTCTCGTTGCGCCACTCGCTCAGATAAAACGTGCCCATGTTGTGGCTCACTTTGTCCGCGGCCCGGGCATCTGCACGCACGTCCTCCCACACCGTGAACTTCTGTTTGTGCTGCAGCACCGAGAACACGCCCTTTGGATTCAGGATGGAAAATTGCCCGGCCTCGTTGTACAGTGTTAGATTCAGGGTATTAACACGGATTTCGTCGCTCAACAGGTCTGCCTCTTCAAGGACATGTGCCTGCACTACTTCATCGCCTGCAAAAGTCATAGCCAGGCCATAATCCAGCCCGGTCATCTTGAGATACCGCCCGGGTCTGTTGGTGGCCCGGAAGGTGAGCCGCAGCGCCCGGTAGTTCTCCACCTTGCGCTCGCAGTAATAGTCCACTGCATTCGGCGTAAAACCAGCGGACGTCAGCAGCTCCCCACCGCTTCCCAGCCACTGGATGAGCACCTCGCTGGCCCAGTCGCCCGTAGGCCCGTAGAAGTGCAGGGTCAGGCCCGCCGAGCTGTGCGGCTGTGAAAAAGCCACCTCCAACACTGGCGGGTCGGCGAAGCGCCCGTTCATCCCACTCTGCTGCTGGCTCCAAAGGCCCCAGAACTGGCCTGCGGGCTCGTCCGGGAACAAAGTAAAAGAGCCGTCCATTAAAAACTGGCAGCGCTCCAGAGTACCGTACTTTTGCAAGGCAGGGCGCCGGTCGGTTTCAATCTTGAGATCGGCGGACAGGTCGCAAAAGGGTTGCGCCGTGCTGCTGGTCGGGGCACTGTCCCCTCTGGCCGTCACATCGTACAAGCCAAATTCCACCCGAGTACTTGTGCGCATTGTGTCATCCCTCCGCCTAAGTTTTTGCCGGTGCTTTGCTGGTAAAGTTCACGGTCAAATTGTGCCAGCGGTTTGCTCCCGCTTGCCGGCACAGCAGCTCATCCGCCACGTCCGAAAAATACGCGCGGAAAGAGTAGATGCCGTGAGCTCCATATGGAACCTCTACCGTGTGGAACTCTTCCGCCTCCGTGAGCTTCTCCCATAGGCGGTCATATTCGCCCGCATCGGCATTCGGCCCCAGTTTGAGCTGATAGTTGAAATATGCCCCGATGAGCTCCCGTTCCAGAACGCCAGCCTCAGTGCGCTCGGCGAACTTGTCCAGAAAGTCGCTTTTGCGCTTGACGCTGACCACGTCCACGTTATAGCTCTGGCCGTCGATGGTCAGCATCAATACACACCTCCCTGAATGAGCTTTACACCGCGGCGGCTGCCCTCGCGGGCAATGTAGGGTTCGAGCAACCGAACGAGCTGTTCCAGCCCGCCCGAGGCAGCGAAACGAATCGTGATCTCTTGGCTGCCGCCCTCCATCAGGTATTCGACCAACTCGTGGAGCGCTTCTACCAGGGGGGCAATCCCCTCGGAAAAAATCCCCCGCAGCTTATCCTCCGGCGCCACGATCTCCGGGTTATTCCCCGCCCCAGCATACTCGCCCATCATCGCCAGGGTGGGCTGTTTGATCACACCACCGTTCGCCAACTCTGGAATGCGGGGCAGAGTAAACGGCGCAATACTGAAACTGCCAATTTTTTCGCCTATGACCGGTAATTTCGATGCCGCTGAGATCAAACCGTTCACTGCGTCGATCGCGCGGTTGACCATCATTTCAAACCCCGAAATCACATTGTTGGCAATCCCGATGGCCACGTTTCCCAAGCCCTTAAAGGCTCGCTCCCAATCGCCGGTAAAGACCCCGATCAGGAAGTCAGCTATGCCGCCAAGCGCCGTAATGATTGCGTCCGCCATCCCCTGCAACCTTTGGGTCAGGGTGTCGATCCACCCAAGTACAAAAGTTTTTGCGAGCGTGAGCACCGGGCAGACCACATACAGCCATACATAGTTCAGCGCCTCGCCCACCTTGTCAAAGCAGATCTTTATTCGGCCGGAGTTTTCTTGTATCCACGCAGTAAGGCTGCCAAAGGAGATCTGCAACTGTGCCAGCACGTCCAGAATGGTGCCCCCGGTCCATTGGGCGATCGGCGCAAGGAAGTTATCCCACAGGGCTTGCGCCGCCGGTGCAAATGCAATCAGCGCAGTATTCAGTAGATTGGTAGCGGCCGCCAAAGTGTCAAAAAACGCAGGTAAATAGTCCTCGATATACCACTTAGAAAGCGGCACCAGAAGGTTAAAGTAGGCCCATTCCAACCCTGCAAATGCAGTTTTCCCGAGAGCTTGTCCCGCTTCCGACAGCCGCTTAAAGGCAGCTATCACGTTATCAAAGCTGATCTCTCGCAAGGGTTCCAGCCATCGGGCCAGGGCAGCCCGAAAGCGCTCCCCCAGGCTTTGCGCCTCTTGATCCGCCTGTTGTCCAAAATCCATCCCGCCGCCAGCATCATCGCCAGCTTCATCATTCTTTTGCAAAACATTGATCTCATCAAATGCAGCCAGTTGACCCGCGGCCTTTTTCGCTCCCGCCGTGACGCCTTGCAATTTCTTGGCCGCCGCACTGGCTTTGGTGTAGACAGTCCCAAACAACCCTGTAATAAACGATGCAATGCTCCGCGTTACACTTGCCAAGCCGTTCATCAAGGCCGTCAGCGCGGGCATGATCGCCTGCAAAATAGGCTGGAACGCCGTGGACAGATTTGCCTTGACCTGGGCAAGAGAGCGCGAAAATTGCTTGTTGTCATTCAGCGCGCCGCCCATGAGCGACTTCATCGTTCGGAAGAACGCATACAGCCCTGCAGTCAAAAAGGTTGCTTTTAACGTGCGTCCGATGGTACGGAACAGCCGCCGCATCCCCTGGGTGGATTTTTTCCATTGCCGCTCGCTCTCCCGCGCCGCCTTTTCTTGGGCACGCGCCGCGGCTGCCGCCGCCCGCTCCTGCTCTCTTTTCTGCGCGGCTGCCGCTTTCTGTGCCGCGGCCTCCTGCCGCTGGGCCGCATGTTCAGCCGCTGCCGCCGCCCGTTCCTGGGCACGTTCCTGCGCGGCGGCCATTTTTGCAGCGTTGTTCTCCGTTTCAATACGCAGGTTTTCCTGCGCCTGCTCCAGCTTTGCTGTCATTGCTTCTTGCTGCGCGGCCAGGGTTTGATAGGCTTTGTTCCCCTCCAGGTATTGCTGCGTCGCCTTTCCAGGGTTTTGCAGCCCGGAAAACATTCCTTTGGAGGATTCCCGCATGGCATCCATTTTGTTTGCCGCATCTTCAAACTGTTTCTCCAGCCCCTTCACCCGGGCCAATGCCTTTTCCAGCGTTTTGTTGTAGCTGGTCCCCATGGTGCGCTGTACTGCCTCGCCAGCGGCCTTGCCTACCGCCTCAAAGCTGCGCTGCGCCTGCTGCTGGGCCGCCGCGGCCATGTCGCCGACCTGCTTTTTGACCGTGTTTTTCACGACCAGGTCCAAAAAGATCGTCCCTACCGATGTGCCCATCAGCTATCACCTCCAAACATCCGGGCCAATGCCTTTTCCAGCTGCGCCATTTCGCTGCGCAGCTGTTCCGGCGGTCTTTCCAGGGCTTTCTTTGCGCGGAACGTCGCCCATTCTGCCCTCACCCGGCGCTGCCACGGCGAGAATTGCTTGATGCGCTCCCGGTCGCGCTCGCAGCGCACGGCCACCACACGCCCCAGCGGGGTGTCGTCCATCAAGCCGCCCACCAGCCGGGCCCACTCCCAATAGGGCAGCTCGCCCTGAGCCGCCGGCAGCACGCCGTATTGCTTGGCGATGCTCTGCTCGATTAGCTCTGCGTCCAGTGTAAGGTCGTACCATACCTCGTCATTTTGTGAGTTTTTGCTCTTGAAATCGGGCCTCGATCTCCTCCGGCTCCTCGCCGGTCATCGCGGCCATCACCAGTTCAAACAACCGCTGGTACGCGGGGAAAGGCAGGTCCATCCCGTCGATCTCCTTAGCGGCGTCCTCGCCGAAAGCCAGCGCCAACGCCTTTTGCATGGCACCCTGGTCGTATTCCTTGCCGATGTTCTTCGTGGCGTTCATCAGCTTAACCACGGTCTTTTGCCGGTTGTCCACTGGGTATACTTTCTCCCCCACGCGGATCTCCGGGGTCTCGGTCAGCAGCTTGCCGTCCAACGTGTACAATTTGCTCATTTGCTTCTCCTTTTTCAAAAATCCCCCGCCTTTTGTTCGGCGGGGGATTCATTTATCATTCTACGGGGGGCACCGCCGGCGTATAGACCGGCTTGCCGTCGCTCAGCGCCTCAAATTCCAGCGCCGCCACGTCACGGCCCTCGCCGCCGCCGGGGTTGGTCACGTTCAGCACGCAGTCAAACGCCAACTTTGCGCCGTCGGGGAACTCCCACTCAAACTTGCTTGCGCAGCTCTCGCCGGTGCCCCAGGCGCTGCCGGCCACATAGTCGTTGCCGGGGTCCCCAATGTGCCGTTTGCCGCTCAGGGTAATGGTCAGCGCCTTTCCGGTGACCATCCGGCGCAGCCAGCCCTCCATCTCCATGGGGCTCCACTCCACCGTATTGCCGTCAATAGATACCTCAAAGGTCTCGAGCTCGGCGATATTGACCATCTCGGAATCGGTGCTGGCCCGCCCCTTGGTGCCGATCTTGAATTTGTTCTCGTATACGGGATACACGCCCGTTTTTGCCATTTTTTCTTCACTCCCTCTTATAGATGATTTTCAGATTGATCACAAACTCGCACACTCCGCGCGTGTCCTTCCCCACCGGCACAGGGCCTCCGCCTGGGTCGGCCATGTACACTTGGGCGCCGTCCATCTCGCAGGCGCCCAGGGCATAAAACAGGCGGTACACCTCCTCGGCTTTTGCCTGTGCATCCCGCATACTTTTGCCCCAGTGCACCAGTATTGTTGCGTACATCTCGTCGGTCAGCGTTGTTTCCGGCCCGCCCAGGCATACGCGCTGGGTTGCAGGTGTCTTTCCCGGATACACCCCAAGGTATCGCTCCCTGTTTCCGTCGATGCCGCCCAGCTGAATACCGTCGCCCACGGCGGTGTGAGCTTTGATCCAATTTTTCAGGTTTTCCAGTGTCATGGCAGCTTCTCCTTCAACCTTTCGGCAAAGGTTTTGGGGATAAAATCTTCCTTTTTGCCCCCTGTTTTGTATGGTTCATACCAAGCAGCCCCCGCGTTTGGGTTTTTGCCCTTCTGGAAATCCAGCTCTTTGTTCGTAACGCTCTTTGTTTCTCCGGCCTTTGCCCAAGAACTTCCGTTTTCGCCTACCATCAAATGCCCAAAATATAAGAACCTTGCGTAAGGCGTATCTGTTTCCAGCGCGGTATGGATCTCTGCGCCCTCTGGAATTTGACTTCCTACATGCAGAGATTCTTGCAGTGTACCAACGGCAAATGGCATTGTCTGGGAAGAAACAATGTCACTCCGTACCGCCTCCATCGTTTCCAGCGCCGCAGCCTTCACGGCCTCCTCCAGCGCTGCCAGCACCCCTGCATTCAGCCGTATGTCCATCACATCACCTCAAGCTTGGTGTAGTTTACGCTGCCGTCCGGGTTGCGCCCCCGCGCCCCCCGGTAAATGTCCCACCGGCGGCCCTCGATCTCTACGGTGCCCGTCAGCTCGGCCAGCTCCGGGGCCAGGTCGCCCGGGAACAGCAGCGCGCCCTCCAGCGTCACCATCCGCCGCTGTGCGTCCAGTACCTGCCGCTGGCGCTCGTCGAAGCTGCACCGTGTTTCAATGGGCGGCAGCTCAATCGGTGCGCCGTCTTCCCCTGTGCCACCGATCAGCTGCACGGTCACAGGTATCTTACAGGCCCAGGGCTTCACAAGGCTCGGCCACTTCATCACCACACCCCCCTGTGCGCCAGGCCGCTTTGCAGCAGCTGGCTGTAAACCTCCTTGCTGGTGGTCACGCCCCCCTGGCTGGCCATGCGCGAGGCATCGAACGCCATGGTCACACCATTGATGCCGTAGCTGGCCAGCGGGCTTTCCAGCGCGTCCCCATAAGCAGTAAGGAAGGCGGCGTGCAGGCACACCGCCTTTTTGATCCTCTCCTGCTGGAACGCCGTGAGCTTGTCGAAGCCTCGCCGCCGGATGCGCCCAAAGCACAGTCCGTCCACCTGGTCGCTGGCGCGTTCCAGCGCGGCGGCCAATTCGGCGCCCGCCAGGGCTTCGCCCGGGCAATACCGGGCAAAGTCCTCCGGGCCAGCGTAGGCCCCCATATTAGGCACCCACGGCGGCGGTGTCGGTATCGACATACACGCTGTCGATCTTCCCGTCCTTGCCGTTGGGGAAGGTGAATACGTCGCTCAGCTCGCGCTCCTGATACAGGTAGCCGTCGCCCTCGGTATGCGCGCCGGGGTTGAAGTAGTAGATGCTGCTGATCTTGGGCACCAGCTTGGTCGTCATGGGGGTGGCGATCAGCACGTTGATCTTGTGCGCGCCGCCGGTCATCTCGTAGTAGGTGGCGATGTCGGCCACATTCGGGGAGGCAACAGCCGTGTAAGCGCCGTCGGTCTTGGTGTAATACTTCTTGCCGCTTACCAGCTCGGTATCCCTGGTCAGGGTGTATACTGCCGCGGCAGGCGCAAAGCCGCCATCGCTGCCATCGAAGTCAAAGCAGTCGTAGAACACCTCGTCGTCGATCACTTCCATTACAGGCACGCCATCGATGTCGGTCACTCGGGTTTCCAGGCCTGTGCCTCCATCCGCTACCTGGGTCACCACGATGTTGCGGGTGAAGTCGGGGCACTGCTCCAGTGCGTCCATAATGGCGCTGGTCACGTACATGATCAGCGCGCCCTTGGCCTTGTACCGGCGCAGCTTACCCGCGGCCAGCATTGCCTTCAGCTTGCCAAACACCGCCGTCTTGGTAAAGTCCGCCGCCGCGGTCTCGCTGTGGTAGCCCTCCAGCCCCTTGGCGGTGGCCGCCACTTTGCTGAAAAACATAGCGTCCTTCTCGGGCGCGCTTTGGGTTTTGGTGAACACCTGCGCGATGTTCTGGATCGATGCGGTCGCGTTGGTCTCGTCCACATCCGCCTTATCCACCAGGAACTCAATGTCCCGGTCATGCTCCACCGTGTAAGGGTGGTCGGTCTGCTGGTACTCACCCCGGTTCCACCCGCCGTTGCGGCTGTGGCTCTTAAAGCCGCTCACCGCCATGCTGGTGAAGTGAAAGGTCTTGGCGTCCAGCCAGCGCACGTTGGTGGTGATAAAGGGGGTGCAAAGGGTTTCCTGGGTCATGATCTCCAGCAGCTCGGGCTGCCAGGTTTCCGCATAGTTCAAAACGTTAGCCATTGTGTAAAATCATCCTTTCTGATCGTTATTTGAAGCGGTTCCAGCGCTTCGCGTTCTTGGCGGCGTCGCCGCCCGACTTCTTTGCTCCGGCTTTGTCGGGGTCAGCCCCCAGCTTAAAGCCACCGGCCTTTTTCTTGCTCGCGTCCGCAGCTTTCCATTCCGGATGCCGCTTCAGCACCGTCTGCATCGCCTTGGCCACGGCATCTTCGCTCACCTCGCCGGCAGCTTGGGCCTCCGCTGTGGCCAGGGTCACAGCGTCCTGGATCATGTCCGGCGCCACACCAGCCGCATATGCCGCCAGTTGGCTGCGAGCGGCCAGCAGCTCCGCCTGCAGACCCGCCTTCTCCACATCCTTCACTTCAGGGGGCGCTGCGGGCGGCTCGCCCTCCGTCGCTCTGGGCTCAGGCTTTTCAGGCTCCTCCGGCGTTTTCTCCGGGGCTTTTGTCCCCTCTCCGTTCTCTGCCGCCTGATCGTCGTCCGGCGCCTTTTCCTGCTCCGCTGCCGGCTTTTCTCCTGCCGGAGGGGGTGCTGCATCGGCAGGCTCGGGCTTCTTCTCGGGGGCTTTCTCCTTTTTTTCACCGGTCCCCAGGTCCTGCTCCGGCCCCGCCTTTGCGTCCACAGGCTCAGCCGCGCCCTCGGATGCCTTTTCCGCGGGCTTTTCGTTCTCGTTCAGTTTCTTCACTGTCTGCTCCTTTCTCCCCTCTATGGGGCAAAAATGTATAACAAAAGGCCCGCCCCAAAAAGGGCGAGCCTTGTGCTATTGAATTGTTCAGTGGTGGTTGCCCCACCGCCCAGTAGGTGGCGGTTCAGTCGATCTCGCCTAGAGCTTTTAAAATGGCCTGGTAGTCGCGAGCCTTGTCTTCGTCCGGAGGCAATACCCCATCAAAAGTCATTGCTTCCTCGTCCCATGCTGGATCAACAGGGTGCAGCCGTAAAAACTCTTTCATTTCATCAATTTTTTGTTGAGGTATAGTATAGGCCAAACTGATCAGCTCCTTTTAAAAACTCTAAAACCGCCTCTGTGTGCGCGTTTGGGTCTGTGGCCCATGTTGGGTATCGGCTCTTAACCTCTTCGATTAGTATTTTTGCCGCATTGTCGTCAAACATGGCGCCTTTTTCTACTACGTATATTGCACCATCGTTCCCCACGGCTGTCAATATCCTCATATTGAAACGATTTATGATTTGTCGCATATCGCTCATTGAAAACATTGCGCCGTTTGGGTGGTTATGTATGGCAACATATGGCTGCTCAAAGTCTGGCAGCCTTACTCGTCCCAGCGTCTCTCCCGCCCTGGGAGCTGGTGTCAACCGCTCCATATCCAAAGTATAGCACTCGCCATACTCCGTGCCAAGAGGGGCCTTAGCTACGGCCATTAATAGTCGCTTGTGCACATTGGCCAATCGTTGTTGATTTTCGGGGCTTAGCAATGTGCTGGGAACAGGCTTGATGGCCGCAATACTTTGCATGGTAACGGGTTTGTCCTCAAAATCCTGTTCCGCAAACGCCTTTTCGGGCAACTCTACCCTATCATACCTTTCTCTCCAGTAGTCCCGCCGCAGGACATCGCCATGAGCGCCCACGAACTCCCGCAGCTCTTTCTGCGCCGTCCGTACCCGGCCCTTTGCCGCCTTTACCGCTTCCGGCTCCTGCAAGCCCGCTTCCTCGCGCTTTGCACGGCGCACCTTGCGTTCCAGCTCCCGCTGTTTTGCCTCCAATCGGCTTGTCGCCTCTATTTTAGCTTTATCCATGGGCTTTGGCCGTTTGCTCACACCCTCCACCCAAGTGGTCAGGATATGCCGGCAGTTGGGGTGAAACAGGCCCGCTTTAACGGCCACAGAAAGCATTGGGTAGCTTCGCCCGTTGCGGCTGTACCCATATGTGCCGCCCTGGTTTGCGCCTGCGCCCTTGTACTCCTGCCACACATCGTCGATGTAGACCAGCCCCTGCCAGGGCAGGCAGGTGTCGCTGCACCCGCCGTACTGGCTCACCAGCACTGTGTCGATACCCAGAGCCTCCCGTTGCCGCGCCTCGCCCAGCAGCAGGGCCCGCGTGCCAGCCGTGCGCAGTGCCATCTCGGCATACGTGGCAATGTTCACTCGCCGACCGTCCCGGTACTCGATACAGTTGATGCCGGCGGCCAAAAAGTCCCGGGTGGCCGCATCGGTGGCCTGCTGCAGGGTCATGCTGCCGGCAGCCATCCCCAGGGCCGCGCCGCGCACCGTGCGCCGGTACACATCGTCCATGTATCGCAGGGCCGCCTTTTCCGCTCGTTCCTGGGCGCTCTGCATCTCCTCCAGCAGCGCGTTCACTCGTCGGTCGTTCATCCCGAAGAAACCGTTCGAGCCGCCCTCGCGCGCCTGCTCCAAAATCATTCGGCGGCTCTCGATTTCAATGATAGGCGCTTTCTCGGTCAGGATCGCCTGGTTCTCCCGCCGGAAACGCCGCAGGTCCCGCAGCTTGGCCGCCTGCCATGCCTCCCAGTGCTCCGGCACGCCGTTCTGCCCGCCCTCCGCCTCCTCCTGGGCCTTATGCCGCGCCAGGTTGCGCTTCAGGCTGGCGATCAGCTGCAATTCCAGTTCATCAAACAGCCCGGCGATCTCCCGCGCGGTCATTCATCCAAGCCCCCAATGGCGATCTCTTGTTCCCTGATCCCTGGCTCCGCCGCCTGCTCGATGCCCCGCTCAAACTTGATGCGGGCCACCTCCTGAACTTTCCACGTGTCGTCCTTGCTGGAGCCCCACAGCTCGTCCACCTGCGCCTCCACGCTCATCACGCTGGCGGTGGCCGCCTCTCCTATGGTCTGCACGCGGCTGTCAAAGCTGGGTGCGCCGTACTCGCCAAAGCTAACCGTTGCTTCGTACTCACCCGGCGCGCCGCCCATCAAAATGTCCTCTGCGGCAAGCGCGGCCTGCGCCAAGGCCGGGAGCGCTTTTTCCAGCGCACTCGTGATGGCTCCCCGGGTCATGCCGGTGATGTCCTTTTTCTCCCGCTGCGCATCGGCGCTGGACATTTTGCCCACATCGATTCCTAAGGTCGCCGGGCTCATGATTCCCTGCAGGCACATATCCAAGGTGGATGTGTAGCTTGCCAGAAACGCCTCGTAGCGGATCTCCGGCTGCACTGTGTCGATTTTGTCCTCTGCAGTTTCTTTCGAGCTGGCCCCGATCGCTACAAAGTCCGAACCAAATCGGCTCAGGCTGCGCAGCACTCCGGTGTTCTCATCCCGTGGGATCAGCGATTCCGGGACATACCGCTGCACACGCCCCGCCCGCACCGCGTCCATCCATTGGCTGATGATCTCATCGTGGGCGTCGAACGCGTCGGTCTTGCTGTCGTAGATGCTGCGCCCACGGCCACGCCATCGGGAGGATGGCCAGAACTGGAGCGGTACCGCCAGCATAAAGTCGCCTTCAAAGCTTACCGGGCGCAAGTCTGCGGTGTCCTCTTCCGCATCCAACGACAACTCCTTGTCACCGTCCAGCAGCACATAGCGCACGCCGCCGACGGAATAGATCTCCTCCAGCAACCGCCCGCGATCCCCCACCGGCGAGATAAAGTGCACCTCGCATATCCGACCATGCCGGCGCACATAGTCCACCCGGTCTGCGCCCCAGAACTCCAAGATCGGCCTGTCAGATACCCCCGGGTCCAGGCTGATCTTAAACGCGCCGTCGCCGGTCACAAGCGTGTCGGCCACCGCCTGGTTTACAAGATCGGCAAAATTGTTCTCCGCCGCCAGGGTCTCCCACCGCGCGGCAGCGACCTGGTCTTCAAAGTCCAGATCGTCCAAGTCTGCCTTCACCACCCCGGCCAGCGTGTCCGCCATGATGCCGGGCAGACCGCTATGTGCCTTGCGGATGTTCTCATCCTCCGGCGCCGCCGCCCAGAAGCGGGCACGGCCCACCGCGTCATCCCCCAGTAGCTTGAACAGCTGATCCAGCTCACTGGCGTCGCCCCGGTACCAGATCTTGTTGCGCAGCACGTTGGTCTCGTGGCTCACCGGCTCCCGGATCGTCATTCCGCGCCCGGGGGCCGGCTGAATTTCAAGCCAACTGCGTATCATGCCTTTCACCCTCTCCATAAAACTCATTTCTGCACCGTCCCTACCTTTTCTCTGTGCGGCAACCAGGAATACTGCTCGGCGTTCACCGCGTGGTCATTCCGGTCCTCCGGCACATTGTCTTTCTTTTCGTCCCAGCTATAGGTGTTATACTCCCGCACCAACGGCGCGCAGCTCTCGGCCACGATCAGATGATCTCCGTGCGCCAACCAGCCGCATTCCAGGTTGATTCGATCTATCACCTGCATCTTTTTCCACGCGGGTACAAAGTCATACGCACAGCCATGAAGACGTTTGTATTTTTGGCACTCGGTGATGGTTGCCTGGTCGGCGCTGTCGATATACACCACTCGTGCAAAGCCCCAGGCCGCCCGCTGCCGCTCCAGAAAGTCAAGCAGCAGCGGGGGAATGTCGCTCGGGGCCAAGGGCGCAAGATGCCGCAACGCGCGCTCCTTATTGTTGTGCACCTCTGCGGCCAGCGTTACCTTGCGTCGGTCGCTCAAAATACCCGTGAATACAAAAGCAAAAGTGTCCTCGGTCTGCTGGCTGTACGAGGTATCCACACCACAAGAGAGCTGCACCCAATGCAGCGGCCGCTTATCGTCTTCCATCAGCGCCTGCAGGTCCGCTGTACGGATGATGTTGGCCTCCGTAAAGTTAAACACCAGGCCTGTGGCCCTGCCCCGCAGCCCAAGGATCTTGTTCTTGTACAGCTTTGTGCCCAGGGGCACCATGCTGATGATCTGCCGCACCTTTTCAGCACTCATGCCGGCGTTGTGCACAAACGAAAAGAACCAGTGCACCCAGCCTTGCTTGGGTTCCTGGTCCAGCTCCTGCAATATTTCCGGCGGTGTTTCCCCTTCCCACTCGGGAAGGGGGCGGCTGTGGTTGATGTACTCCGCATACACGGGCAGCCCCGGGTCGTCCGGGTTCAGTGTGGCCAGCAGGTAGTCGCACCGCATTGATGCCTCGCGCACAAACTCCATATCCGCCACGTTGATCTCATCGATGTACAGGCACCCGTACTGGCCGCCCAGCGCCTTTTTCCAGCGCGCCTTGTCGCCATAGCCCAGCACGTAAATGATCTTCAATCCACCGGCCGTGGCAAATTCCAGGTGCGGCAGCGCGTGCGGCCCACGGCCACCCGGCCAATAACTCACAAGGTCCCCGAAATCGTCGAGGATGCCAAGCTCCTTCGAGATAATGTTCTTCTCGATAGTTCCGAGGTCGAGGCCGGAAATAATGTGGATTTGCTTGGGACTTTCAGCCACGCGCAACATGAATTTAAACAAGGCCACCGTCGTTTTCCCCGCCGCCGTGGTGCCCTCCAGAAATTCCACCGGCGCCGTACAGCGCAGGAACGCCTTGTACTTGTCGCTCAGCAGCAGGTCAGCCACCACCGCCACCCCGCAGCTGCGCCAACACATTGTCGAGCTGCCCGGTATCCAGCTTTCCATTCACCTTTAGCCGGTCCTCAAACATGCCCAGATGCTTACCCAGCAGTTCCAAAGCCCGCAGTGCGCCCTTGCTGTCGAACACGTACTCGCCACTTTCGACCTTGCGCCCTTGGTCCGGGTCCCATACCATCACCGGCTGGGCCTGCATACACTTCTCCAGTGTATCCATGAGCCGCAACACAACAAAATCCGCTGAAACGGCCAATCGCTCCACCTTCTCGTGCTGCAGCTCACGCACACGCGCAAGGACGGACGCATTTGACAGTAATTTCACGGCGGTTTGCCGTGCCCCCTTATCGCTGTATCCGGCACGCATGGCCGCCTGGGTACCGTTATAGTCCACAACATACTCGTTGCAAAATATTTCCTGCCGTTCGGTCATGTGCTCATCACCTCTCTTTGACCTGCTTTTCGTAAACCGTTACCGGGAATATCCCATAATTTGGAGAGCTCGTTTTTGTTATGTTTTCGACAAAAAACGCCATTTATCTACAGAAAGAAAAATTGAAAGGAGGAATCCACGTGTATTGCGACGCCGATCCCGAAACCATCATTGCCATCTACCAAGCCAGAGGCCAGCCCTTACCCCCTGAAACGCAAACCCTCGTGCGTTTGTACATTGCCGGCGTAAATGCGGCCTATGAGCAGGGCCGACAGGATTGCAAGGCAAATACATAGCAAACGAGAGCCCCCAGGCTGCTGGTACAGTCCGGGGGCTCTCGCTATTCTTCATGTATCTTTTACTCTTTGCCCAGTTTAAGTATAACAGGCCTTGAGCGGAAAAAGCGGAATTTACGCTTCAATCTGAAATTTTTTTGAAGTATGCATCCACTGCCTTTCTAACTGTGTCCGCGTCCCGACTGGGGGCCAGATCTCGGGCAATTTCTTCCCAGCTCCATCCATCAAAACTGCGCCGGCTTACGGCGGCACGCACTTCCGGGTCGGTGATGTCTTCGATCTCGAGTAAAGCCCGTATATGTAGCTGGTCATACTCCACGTTTAGCTGTTTCTGTTTTTCTAGCTCCGCGGTCAGACGCTTTTCCTGTCCCCGCTCCACACCTCGAATCGTCAGCGTATGCTTTGCGTAAGAAGGCGCCTCGCTGCAGGCTTGCACTGTGTCCTCAACCACCTTTGCATCGTCCAGCTTTTTGCGCAGCACCTGGATACGCTTTTCACGGGCGCGGATATCCGCCGGCAGCGCCCACAGCTTTTTATACTCTTGTAAAGTCATAGTTGAGCCTCCAAAAGCATCTCAATCAGCATGTCTATTTGAGCTTTGCGCTCGGTGGCATATGCGGCGGCGGCGTCCCGGGCGGCGTCACATGCGGCGAACTTGGCGGCATCCCGGGCGGCGGGCCACGCGGCTACCCATGCAGCGGACCGCGCCGCTGCCGAACCAGGGCTCTAAGTATCCATTGTGCGGCGGCATGTAACTGATAATCCACGGGGCAATTCGCCACTTTGCGCCGGGGTATTTAAGGATTGGGTCCAGGATCGTCACCTCCCGATTTTTGTTTTGCCATCTCGGCCGGCTGCACCACACTTTCGATTTCACGGTAAGCAGTATACTCGGCCTTTTGGGGCCGCCGTGCCTTGCTGCGGTCTTTTCCGGGCTTTGCGTGCAGGGCGGTTAAACGGGCTTTTTGCCGGTAGGCGCCACCGGCGCGGCGTTTCTGGCTGGTCATGGATTCGCCTCCGCGTGCACGGTCATTGTGACACTGTAGCGCATTTCGCCTACAAGGCATCCGACCAGTTCCCGGAGTTCCGCGCCGCTGTATTCGCCGTCCGCCGCAAGCTCAAAACGGAATTTTGGAGCGGCGCTCTTTTCCGGGGTGGAAGGGTTTTTCGGCGCGGGTACGTCACGCCTCTCGGGTTGTGATGCGTCACCAATGAACCAATCGGGCGGAACATCAAAGGCTTTTGCGATGCCCCGCAATGTGGTCATACGCACAATATCCCCAGCGAGTACGTGTTGGATCGTCGACGTGGAAAATCCAGTCTTTCGTGCCATCTCTTCGTGTGTCAGGTCATCGCGCGCTTTCAGCCAGCGGAGCCGGGCCGCAGTGCTGGGGAGCGTCGGCAGCGCTTTTGTGACGACGGGGCCGTTCTGCGCCTCCCATTCCTTTTGGGTGGGAATGCCGGGCTTGCTCAAAGGCCGTGTGCGGCCGGTGCGAACCAGCAAATCTTTTTCTTTCTGCTGGTCAAAAAAGTCCTTTGTGGTTTCTTCCATTTCAAGTTACCTCTCTTGCCTGACGCCAGAATCCCGGTGACACTTTGGCCTTTTCTCGGGCTCGGCTTACCAGCTGTTCATAATTGTGATAGCGTGCCATACGCTGCCGGCGTTCGTCCAAGATATCCTCAATCGCATCCTCTGTCATGTTGGCCGGCCAAAATTTTCGCACCAAATTGCCCTGGCGCGTTTCGTATGGGTGTTCCACATCCAAGCCGATGTTGTAACGATAGGCCAGATGCCGCTTCCCTGTGTGGTCACTAATTCGCAGGCTGCACGCGACGCCATAGTCGAAGTTGAAATACACGCTGTTTGTGCTGTAGGCGTTGTATCGGTACACGATCATTTCGTTTTTCAACCGGCGTTCTACTTGTTCAGAAATTTCTCGAATATCCATTGCTTATCCTTTCGTGGTTCAAAGCATACAGCGCGGGAGGACACAGTGCTCCAAGCCTTCCCTGCGCCACGGGCATGTTTCACATTTTTTCACCGGAGCGGCCTCGCGGGACAGCCGCCGTGCTGTGCCGATCGCGTGAATCACCTCTGCCGGGGATAACCCGCTCGCCTCGGCGGCCTTGTACAAGTCGCCGGAGGCTTCGTAGATTGCGGCGGCCCGGCGCTCTTCATCCGACAACATCTTCGCCCTCCCGTTCGAGCCATGTTACCGCCACCGCCATTGCCTGCCACGCGTCCCGCGAGAACCCGTAGAAAAAGCCAGGGTTTTTCTTGGTGCCCTTGCCGTGGTTCGGCTGCCCGGGCGCATACTTGTCCACCAGCGCCTGGATGATGTTGCTGTCTTTGGCCTTTGTGCTGTGGCAAAGCGTCTGCTTTTCTTCAAGGCGATAAACAAGATGCCTGGCGGCGATGGCCTGGGGGATTCCCACCGCCTCTAAAAAACGGCCGATCCACACACAGGTTTCAAACACTTCGCGTCCTACCGCCATGCCGTAGCTGGCGATCATCTCTATGGCGAAATTGAACCCTGGGTAGCGATAATGCGAGAGCAAAAAATCCAAAATTTCCTGATTTTTATGCTTGCCTTGTCCGCACACACGCTTCACCGCCTTCCCCTCATAGGCGACCTGCACAAAGCCACTCTCTACGGGCCCTGGGTCTATGGCAAATACGGTACGTTCCATACCTTTCACTCCTTCAATTTTTGATAATCCGACGCGGGCAGCGCCATAACGTCGGTGTGCCGCGCCTGGGCCACAGCCCGCTCAAATCCGGGCCGCACATACTGCTCCAGCTCAGCGGTGCTGCGGCGGTCCATGTCGATCAGGGTTGAGATTCCGCCCGCCCAGTCCCGTATTTCCGGCGGCAGCGACGACCACAGCGCCTCGTTTCTGTCCCGGGCCGCCTGGCCCTGGGTGCGCCCGTCCGGGAGGCGGGCGGTGAAGTTGTAGCAGCCGTAGTTTTCGTAGGAGGCGTGGGCTGCCTTGAGGCAGGCGTGCCAGAGGGCTCCGGCATGTGGCCGGCTCTGCGCGGTGATCTCTTCCAGCGCCTCGAACATCTGCCCGATGCTTACCGGCCAGCTGCCCGCCTTGCGCTGGGCCAGCAAAAACGCTTGCAGCCCCAGCTCGGCCGGGACGTCTTTGAGCTGGGCCGCCCAGTTTGCCACCAGAGCCTGCAAGTCCGCGTCCGTATATCCCTTGTACAAGTGCGGATAGCTGGTGCGGTTGATCACAATGAGCTTGCTCACTTCCTGCACGGTCATGGTGTACCTCCCGTCATTTCGTCCGCCAGCCGGGCCATGCGGGCCTCAAAGGATTCCTGCGCGGCTGGGGACGCTGCGGCCCTGGGAGCGTTGCGGCGCAGGCTATGCTCAAAGGCCGCCACACTGTCGATGCCCTCCTGCTTGCAGCGGCGCAGGATTGCCCGCGCATAGCTCCAGGAGCGCTTGCCCTGTACCGCTGCCTCCTGGATGGCCCGGCACACAAGCTGCGGGGGCAAGCCGTCCTCCACAAAAGCGGCGGCCTCGTCAAATGCCGCCCGGGGAATAGGCCCGCCGATGTTCTGCTCGTAGCTCGCTGCGATCTCGGCCAACTCCTCGCGCGCGTAAGAACCACTACAAGACTGTTTACTATCTGTGTTTATATCTGGTAATGGTGGTGTGATTTCGCGCCATTCATGTTGCGATTTCGCATCTTGCATGTTCGATGTTTCGCCGTAGATTTCCAGGACGTCGTCGGACAATGCATACCAGTTTGTGCGGTCCCGCTGGTCGGGGTTGAAGTTCCCGACCAGCAGGGCGCCGTTCGCCTGGAGCTTTTTTATGATGCGCTGCACCTGATACCTGGACCAGAAAGGAAAGAGCTTTGCAAACGCCGCCTGGCTGTTGTAGGTCCAGGTCTTGCCCTCGTGATAATGGCGGCCATTGGCCTCGTTTTTGAAAATCCACCAGTACAGGTTGTGGAGGAAGACCGCTTCCTCCACCCCATACCGCTTTGCGACCTGAACGTTAAAACTGTAATCCATGCTGGCCTCCTTAGAACGGCAGGTCTTCGTTGTCGCCGATCACGGTAAAATCGTCTTCAATCGCAGGGGTGGCAGGGGCCCATGCGCGCCCTTTTTGTTCCCCTGCGTCCGTTTTGCTGCCTGCAAAGTGCACGTTGTCGGCCACCACCTCGAACGCCTTGCGGTTGTTTCCGTTTTTATCCTGGTAGGTTCGGGTTTCCAGCCTGCCGTTCACGGCGATGAGGGAACCCTTCTGGAAGTATTTGCAGACAAACTCGGCACTGGAGCGCCAGGCTACAATGTCGATGAAGTCGGCCTGACGTTCTTCGCCCTGGCGCACAAAGCTGCGGTCCACGGCAATGGTGAAGGTGGTCACGCTCACGCCCTGCGGGGTGTGGCGCAGTTCCGGGTCGGCCACCAGCCGGCCCATTAGAGCAATTACATTCAGCATGTTTCATCCCCCATTACACGCACCGGAAGAACGACAGCGGTCACCCGGTTATCTTTCGGCACAAGCTTTACCGGGGAAACAGGGCTCTCACAGTAAAGCTTCTGGTATGTATAGCGGTCAAACAGGGTCTTTTTGACATAGACCGAAAAGGTGTCGCACTTGAGCTTTCGGTTCAAACAATCGGCGCATTGCACATAGATGCCTGTGGGCTGCACCTCCCTATCTTTTTTCGTGAGCATAAAATGCTTTTTCAAACTCTCAATCTCCCGGAGTTTTTTGAGATCGATGCACACCTCATTTGCAGGAAGGGCAAACGCAGAGATGCCGTCAATGGAAAAGTAAATGTACTCGCCTTCTGTGGCGTAGCACACCGAACCGGGGCACTTTATGTGGTGTTTGAACATGTCAATCTGTAAATCCGCTGGTTTCATTTTTCGTCCTCCGTTATGTAGTTTTTGCCGAACGCGATGATGAATTGGTTGGTATCCCAGCCATAGTGTTGCATGACGGCCTTTTGGCCGACCTGATGCAGCAGAGCCATGGTGTTGGCGTTTTGGTGCACCGCCATCGGGCTTTCTTGGTGGCAGCGGCGGCAGAGCGTGAGCCACAGGCCCAGGCGCTTGCTCTTTTCGCGCCGGCCCCAGCCTCCGAAAATCTCATGCCGCTCCAGACCGTCCCATGCGCTGCCGCCGCAGAGCCAGCAGCGCTCGTCCGTGTCTGCCTGTACGATGCTGGGGGCGTAACCGTTGCGGTCCAGGGGGGCGCCGTATTCGTTAAGCACTGTGCCACTCCCTTTCGATCTGCGCGTCCAAAATGCGGATTTGAAGCTTATAGCTGTTGATCGCTTCCAGCGCGGCTTTATAGGATACCTCCGCGCAATCCCGCTTGAAACGAAGCTCGGCGATCTCGCTGTCGCCCTTGCACACGTCGGTGATGATCGTTACCGGGGTGCCCTTGTCCCGCTCCACGAGAATCTTTTTGGAGAGGGCGCAGCGGTAGTCGCGCTCGGCTTCCGCGTATAGGTTCCCGCGCTTGCCCAGGGCCCGGATTGCAGTGTCCAGCAGGGCGGTTTTGCCTGCCAGCTGGTTTACCAGGTCAAAGTTTGTGTCTGCCATCATCCCTGCTCCTGTTCTGCGTCGCCACCCCCGAACGTGAGCCGGTTGCCGGAAATCTCGATCAGGCTGTTCGACGCGGCGGCCGCCTTGAAGCAATCCGGGCACAGGCCCCACTTTTCCTCCACGTCGGCGGCGGAATATCTTGTCCCGCGGTACACGAGCCCCTTGATGGGTTTGCTGCATTTGCGGCAGGGGCGCTCTTGGGCTGCCATGGCGGCGCGCTTTTCTTTTTCATCCAGTTCAGCTGATGAAACTTTGTCCGGGTCCTCGCCTGTGGGGAGGGCAAACGTCCGGAGCCACATGTACTTAAAGGCATAGGTCATCGCCTTCCCGGTTCCCTTGTCCTGGCTGTCCGCACCGTCCCCTGCGGAGGCGATGATGATGTAATCGTCGGGGTCTTCGACATTCTGCATCCGGTATTTGGTATCGACGTGTGAGATTTGCCCGGTACGGGAGTATTGCTGCTCAATGGGATAGACGATGATTTTTTGTTCAACCAACTTCTTACGCATGATGGCGGTCACTTTTTCTTCGGACAGCGCCTTATAATCGGTGCTGTTGAATTTCACGTGGTCGTCTTTGCCGAGATATTGCACCTCTTTCATGATCTCCAGGACTTTTTCTGCGAGGGTCATTGGTTACTCCTTTCCAAACGGGTCATATTCGCCGCCCAGTTCGATGGGCGGCAGCGGCTGCGCTTCCATGGTCTTTGCACGCTTTTCGGCTTCATCCAACAGGCGGTATGTACAGGTGGCAAGCCACGCCTGAACCGTGCCGTAGCCGCAGAGCTTGACGGCATGGTCTACCTGCGCGCGCTGCTCGGCGCTGACGCGATGGGAAATGCGGCAGGAAAGCCTGTGGCGGTCGCCCGGGCGTTTACTCTGGCTCGGCGCTTCGGACGTTTCTAGCGCTGTTGCAACAGCCTCAAACGGGGCGTTATAGCTTGCCAGCGCGTCCGGGTGTGTGTTGTACAGTGCTGCGAGGGTGTCCCGGTCTGCGCGGTTGGGGTAGCACAGGCCGTGCTCCATCTTGCTCAGCAGGGGCTTGTCCAGCTTGCTGCCGGTCTGGCGCAGGGCGTGCACCGCCTGCCGTGCTGTAAGGCCCGCCTGTACGCGGGCGTCGGTCATTGCCATGGATCATCCACCTCCCATGCGGTGTAACGGAGCAGGTCGGCGGCCTGCTCCAGGTCGTTGATATTTATACAATACTGGCAGCCCAGGCATTCGCCCCGTGCCACGCCTGTGAGTGCGTAGGCCAGCTCGTCGCTCTCTGCCAGGCGCTGGCCGCATACTGGGCAGCGGGCGGCAGGGGTGGCATAACGGGGCGGCATAAAGCTGCGGCGCTCCTGGGCGGCAAGGCCTGCCTCCTGGGCCGAGGCCATGCGCCGCAGGTCACGGGTGAGGGCTGTCATGTTTCGGCCTCGACCGCCTGGCCGTCGATGGTACAGGTTTTGTCGATGGGGGTGATGTAGATGCTGATGTGGCCAATCAGGCTAGCGCCGTCGTACCCGACACCGCCAAAGCTCTTGGTGATGGTCTTCAACAGATTAATCTCGTTTACGTTCAGTGCGCCGGGGCTGATGTAGATATTTCCGGTAGCTTCAAGTTTCATGGTCACGCCTCCCCATCTTTGACTTCGACCAGGCACTGATAATTTCCGTGCTTCAAAGTCTTGCCTCGCTCCATATCCACGAGGGCTTCCATGGCGTCATTCAGATCAACGCTAATCATGGGTATCCGACAAACCAATTCCTCAACACAGCCATACGCGGACGAGATCGTGTTGCATTTGTACACCAGCGGGTAGCCGCCGTTCGTGAGCGTGATTTCATAGTGCTTCATTTTTGTTTTCCCTCCATATCGTCGGCCAGGTGGTAGCACACCCAGCACAGCCACCCGGCCGTGCCGATGAGCGCCACGCTGGCGGTCCAGCTCATGCCCCCTATGAGAGGGGCGCCTGCAAACATGATCATGATCAGCGCCAGGATCACGCAGCCCATCAGGGCGGCAAAGCGCTTGACCAGATGCCGCACACGGGGTACAATGGAGGTGTCATCCGGGTTATTGATGGCACCCCTTTGGGGTTGGGCGTTCGGCCGGTGCAACGGTCGGGCGCCTTTCTGTTTACATTGCATTTTGTTCGCTCCTTCTTTCGTGCTCCGCCGGGCGGTCGATCATACGTCGCACCACTTGGCGACAAGGTCCTCCAGGTACTCGATCATCTGGTTGGCGGTAAGAAAGGCGCAAGGGTCGCCAGAATAGTTTGTGCTACGCCAAAGATCAAGTGCGTTGCCGTTTATGTCGCATTGTAATCTTGCATCGTAATGGCGATCATCCCCCCATCCGCGGGAATACACAGATACAATAAGCTCGGATGTGTGGCCGCTAAAATCCACAAAAACCGTGGGCTTGTTGCCGGTCTTGGCCTTTTTGGTGGGCGTGCCGTTGAGCCGCAGCGCCAGCTCCATGATGCGCAAAAACTTTTGTTGGACCGTGAGCTCCGCCGGGGCGGCGGGGGCGGCCTGCTGGGCCTGGGTGGTGGTCTTATCCATGGTTATGTCCTCCTTTTAGCGGTGGGCTTGCCAGCAACCAAAGCGCGGGCAAGCTGCGTGCGGGTTATGTATGCGGTTTTATGGTGGCCCACAAACGGGAATAGCCCCGGAACAAGCCTCCGGTCCTTGCCCGTATAGTCAGCCACGTCCGAAACGGAGAGACATTCCCCTTTCGGGAATGCTGCGATTATGTTTTCGAGTTGATCTCGAAAACCGTCCTTTTCGGCTGGCATATTGTTTCTCTCCTTTCTTACGCCCCGGACGAATTGGACTGGGGGATGGTTGCATTGGCATCGTAAAATGCCTTGAATTTCATTTTTTCGCCTCGCTTTCTTTGTTGTCCGCCTTATCGGACAGATGTTTTGTTATCCTTTTGGCATGGGCAAGTCAAGAATTTTGCAGATACTGGTGACCATGCTGGGCGTCGCAATGTTGCCGGTAAGGATACGGTGCAAATACCAACCGTCGAAATACTTGCCCGTATCTTGGCGTACCCGCTCAATCAGCCAAATCTGGCTTTGGTCAATATCCACAAGCTTTTTCTTGATTTCTTTGCCAAACCTACAAAGTTCTGCCATATATTTCCTCGAGCCTCCTTTCTATATTGACTTTTACGCATAAGTGTAATAATATTAATGTGTCACCATCAATATTACGCTTTCGCGTCCTGTGTTTAGTATATTACGCCTTGGTGTAAAATGCAAGCACTATTTAAGCGTTCGCGTAATTTTGGCATACATCACAAGAATGGAGCCGAAATTATGAGCGATTTGTACAGTAAAATCGAAAGTCTTTGCCATGAAAAAGGAATTACAATTACCACTATGTGTCGAGAGTGTGGTGCTAGCCGTGGCTCCCTTACTGATCTTAAGCAGGGACGAAAAAAAAGATTGAATGCGGATACGTTGTCAAAAATTGCCGCTTATTTTGGGGTATCTGTAGATTATCTACTTGGCAACGAACAAAAAGAAAAGCCCGTCACCAATCCCGATGACGAGCTGAATGAGTATCTGGAAGAACTGAAAAACCGCGATGAAATGAAAATGCTTTTTAGCCTTGCCAAAGGCGCCACCAAAGAAGACGTGGAGAAGGCCGTCAAGATCATCGAGGCGATCATGGGAAAATAAGCATAAAGGGGCGCGGTGGGCGTGAACTGCATCTTCATCAAAGGGGCTGAACTACCGGCAAAAGTCCGGGGAACTGTAGCCATGGTGCAGGATGATTTTTTTGTGTTCGTGAACACCGTACTCTCCCCTGAGTGTCAGCAACGTGCAGCTCACCACGAACTGCAACATATAAAGAAAGACCACTTTTATAATTCGGAGCCAGTTGTAGTCAACGAGCTGGAAGCTCAAGGATAAGGAATAACCGGCATCGCCGGAAATACAGGAGGAATATTTATGAAATGCCCAAAGTGTGGAAATGAGTTTGAGGGCAATTTTTGTCCGGAATGCGGCAGTGCTGTTGGGGCGCCTGACCCCAATCAGCAGCCCATTCAATCCCCCGCTTCTTCCGCTCCCAAGAAAAAGAGTGGATGTCTTAAAATTCTTCTTATCGTGTTTGGAGTTCTCGTTATTTTGGGCATCTTGGGTTCCGTCCTTGGTGGAGGAGACAAGCCTTCGGGTTCGGCGAATTCGCCTTCCGCCACTGCTGAACCGGAGCCTACTTATATCGAGATTTCGGCCACTGATTTGCTTGCTGCGTACGCCGACAACGAAGTGGCTGCCGACAACGAATACAAGGGACAACTTCTGCGTGTAACCGGTACGGTTGGTTCGATTGGAAAAGATATTTTAGATGCTGCCTATGTAACCCTGAGAAACGATGAAAGTGAGTATTCTATTATTTCCGTACAGTGCTATTTTGATAAGGACAACTTGGACGATATAGCCACGCTCCATGAAGGGGACACTATTACGATACAGGGGACTTGCAATGGTAGTGCAGGTAATGTGTTACTTAAAAAGTGTGATGTAGCATAACTGCACAAATAAAAATCCCCCTGCCGGCGGCAACCGGCAGGGGGATCATAGAACAGCTTGCCAAGTAGGGATGGCAATCCGTCCGCACCCAGATTATACCATCTCTTGAGCAAGCTGTCAAAGCACGCTGAGGAGGTATTTTTGTGCCCAGGAAAAAAAGTATGTACCAGCGCCCGGACGGGCTGTTTGAAAAAAAGATCACCCTGAACGGCAAGCGGATCACTTTCCGTGGCCGCACCGAAATAGAGGTGTTCCGCAAGATCGCCAATTACCAAGAGGCAAAAGCAAACGGCCCCACCTTTACCGAGGCCGCAAAAGCTTGGTACGCTACACAGGAGCAGCGTTTTGAGGAGGGCAAGCTCTCTTTTAACACGCTCAAAGGATATCGCCCCGCCACGCGAGAGGCTATAAATTACTTTGATGGTCAGTATGCCAAAGACCTGCAGCCCCAGCAATGCAACCACTACGCAAAATATCTTGCGGGTCGTTACGAGGGCGAGAAAACCGTTGCGAACAAGCTCTCAGTGCTGCACTGTATCTTGGATTTTGCTTGCGTGGAATACAACCTTACCTATAACCCGGCCGACAAAGTAAAGATGCCCGACGGGCTGCACCGCGGGTTCCGCGACCTGCCCCCTGCCGAACACATCAAGATCGTGCAGACCAAAAGGCCGGAACCTGGCACGGATGCTTTTACCGGTTGGCTGTTTTGCTATGTTGCCCTAAACACAGGCGCCCGCAGAGGCGAAATTATACCTATGCGGATGGGCTGGAATATCGACCTTGCAAACCAAATTATACATATCCGAGGAGCCTCTTATTTTAACGGAAATACTCCAATGGAGAAAAGCACCAAAAGCCTTAAAAGTGTGCGCAACGTGGTAATGCTCAATAATTTCAAGGCCACGATGGAGCAACTCGGGCTAAAGCACGGCGATCTGCTTTTTTCCTGGCAGGGCGGCATGATAACCTCCAAGCGCCTGGAAATGTGCCTGAAACGCTATTACGCATGGGCCGGTATCGACAGCACCCCTCATCAGTACCGGCATGGTTTTATAACTGTTTGCTTTGAGGCGGGTATCGAGCCAAAAGTAATACAGGAGATGGCTGGTCACGCCCAGCTCTCCACGACCTTAGATATATACACCCACCTGCGGCGGCACATGCTGGACGAGGCAGCCAAAAAGCTTAACAAAATCGACTTTTCCACTGGCAAAATTGAGCCCGACGAGGACAAGGCGCCTTTGTCGGAAAAGCAGCAAGATGGCACAGCGTAGGCACAGTGCAACCCGTAAAGCCGCACTCTAATGCCTTATGTTACGGGGTTCAAATCCCTCCTTCTCCGCCAGGGAAGCTCTGAAAACAATCCGTTTTCAGAGCTTCTTTTTTATCCTTCAAACCCCCGTTTCGTTTCCCTCCTCTGCCGCAGACTTTTCCCAAAATAAAAAGCCCCGGGCTGCTGGTTTCCCAGCCTGCCCGGGGCTTTGTCGGTTATTGATGCAGTTGCTTTGCGATCTGATCCGCGCCGGTGGCGGCCAGCCCGCTCACAATGCCCACCGCCAGCGCGGTGATCGCATCGCCCGCCGGGAACTCCGGCATAATATACATGCCCGCCACGCCCAGCAGGCCGCCAGCCAGCCCGCACAGGGTCGGCAGCCACTTGTTGGCGAGCGGCGTCTGCTTGATGCACAGCGCCAGCAGGTAGCAGATCACTGTGATTCCGGCCACGCCGGTGATGCCCATGATGTTGATCTCCATCGTTTTAATCCTCCCTGATCGGCAGGGCCTAAGCCCTGTGATGTAACGTTTCACTTGCTTTGTTCCGTATTTCAGGCCTCTTATCCGCCTAAAGCCGCGCGCACGCCCTCAATCCTTGCCCACGCCGTGTCCCGCTCGGCCTGCGCCTTGGCCAGCTCCGCCCGCAGCGCCGCCAGCTCGGCCGCGTGGCCGCAGCCGGGCTTGTCCACTACGCGGCACCGGTCGTCCAGCAGGGCCACATACACCGCAGCGCCCTCGTGCTCAATCTGCACCATGCCGTAGCCGTCCACCAGCCGATCCGCCAAGGCGATCGCCTTATAAGTGCCGTCCGGCAGCCGCGCGGTACCGCCATTGCCGTCCGGCACCGTGGCGTTGATACTGGGCAGCGCAAAATACTCGCACTTGTCGCCGCCGTACACCTCCAGTAGCGCGTCCGTCAACGGCGCAAAGGCCAGGCCCGTGCCCGGGGTGTAGCTCTCCCGCACAATCCGCGGG
>ERZ857984.908-NODE-908-length-29443-cov-4.731387_pt1 | contig 29443 bp, 29 predicted proteins | sample MGYA00519914_ERZ857984 | MGnify/ENA primary metagenome ERZ857984 (study PRJEB31778, sample SAMEA3449417) | human gut metagenome | biome: human gut; feature: human-associated habitat; material: faeces | place: United Kingdom | collected 2010/2012 ... | reverse complement strand
ACGAGCAAGAAGCTTAAAGAAAAAAAGAAGTCGGCAAAGTCACCCGCTGCCTAATTCCTTTCGGCTTTTCTCCCCCTTTTATGCCCCACGTCGGCAAAGCCGACGTGGGGCATTTGAGGAGAACGGCGCACAATAAAACAAGCTCCGTTTTACACGCATCCCCAACGCCGCTGTGCGGGCGTGGGGCGTAAGAAGACAGGCATTTACGCTTTCTATGAACTTTTGCACGGTTCTGTTCTGCGGCCGTAAACGTTTTCCCGATATCGGCATATCCCGAACAATACCGAACGGAGCACGGCCGTTACCGGCCGTTTGAGGCGACAGCCGCAAGGGTTCCGCTCCGAATCATGAGCGGCAGGGACAGCCGGTCCGGCAGGGCTTTCAATCCGCTTTCTCAAACGGGATACGCTCGTAGCCGTTGTAATTTGAGCTGTTGTACATCGTGGGCATATATTTGCCGCCTGCGATAATAAAATGCTCGCTCAGATGGATGCCGATGGCCTGCAGCGCGTGAAACAGCCGCCGCGTCGTTGAAAGGTCGGTATTTGACGGGACAAGCGTGCCGCTCGGATGGTTGTGCGCAAGCACCACAAATTCTGCGCCCGAGGCGATGGCGAACCGGCTCAGATCGGCGGCCGATACCTTTGCGTCGCGGAAGCAGCCGCAGAAGAGGATTTTGCGTCCCGTGATCCGGCAGGAGGCGTCAAGGCTGAAGGCCATCACCGTTTCGCGGTTGAGTCCGATAAACTGGCTGGCGACATACTTCCCCAATTCGTCCAGGTCGGCAAACCGGATCTGCTCGGCGGCAGAGCGGGCGCTGTTGATGTAGTCATAGGCGAGCGCTGCGACGAGCTTGATGAGCAGCGCGCTGTGCTCGGAGATGCCGTCCACCTCGGTCAGCAGGGCCGGTTCCGCCTCCAGCACGGCGGACAGGCTGCCGAAGCGGTCGAGCAGCCGGTGCGCAATCGGGTTGGTGTCCCTGCGCGGGATGGCGTAGAAAAGCAGCAGCTCCAGCTTGTTGATTTCATTGAAGCTGCGCAGCCCGTCAGTGAGGAAGCGGTCTTTCAGACGCTGCCGATGTCCGTTATGCAGATTTTTGTCGGCATCCAAGCCGCTTTCCCTCCTTTTTCGCAGTTCTTTGGCACAATTTTACCATACTGCGGCGGGAAAGTCAACCGTATTACGGCGTTTCGGGCGGATGTCCGTCTTTTTCGGCGCTGCGGCGGTCAAGTACGCTTTTGCCCACCATCACCCCCAGCGGGAAGAGCAGCAGGCCGAGCACGCCCATCAGTTTCAGGCCGACATACATTGAGAACAGGGTCGCCAGCGGATAGAGGCCGATATATTTGCCCACGATTTTCGGCTCGAGAATCTGACGCAGCACGGAAATAATCAGATACAGCACCAGCAGTCCGACGGCGCGGGGGTATTCCCCTGCCGCGAACAGCCATACCGACCACGGCACCAGCACCGTGCCCGTCCCCAGCACGGGCAGGATGTCTACGAACGCCGTCAGCAGCGCGATGAGAAACGCATATTTGACGTCCAGCAGCAGGAACCCGACGAAAAGCTGCGCAAATGTGATGACGATGATCAGCGAATACGCCTTCAGCAGCTTGAACACCGTCTGCTTGGCGTCGCCATAGGCCTTCTTCATGTCTGCACGCAGCTTCCGGGGGAACAGGGACAGCAGAAAGCGGTTGATCCGCGTGAAATCGGTCGCCATATAATAAGACGAAATGATAACGATAAAAATGCCGAGGAACGCGTTCGGCACCACCGTCAGGATGCCGCCCAGCAGCGGAATGACCGCGCCGGACAGCTTTTCGGCCAGCACGCTCAGAAGCTGCTGGAGCCGTGCGTCGATGTTGAGCCAGAAATCGGTCAGCGGCTGCTCGATGTCGAAGAAGGGGAAGGCATCGTTGATTCGGTCGATCCATGTGCGCGCGAAATCAGGATCGCTGCGGAGATTTTCGATGAAATTCCGCACCGAGATCGTCAGCGCGCTCAGCTCCTCGTATACGCGGGCGACGATCAGATAAACCAGCAGGAAAAACAGCCCCGACGTCAGCGTCACCAACAGCAGCGAGGCCAGCTTCTTCGGAATGTGCAGCCGGCCGTGCAGAAACGCAATGACCCCCTGCAAGGCGAAGGCGATGATGTACGCGATGAGAAAGGGCAGCAGCGCGGAAAACAGATATTTGAAAAACAGGTATAAAAACAGCAGCCCTACGACGAGGTAGAACAGGATCACCGCTATTTTCTTATAGCCCTCTTTCGGCAGCAACGAAAAACACCCCCGCCTTTTCTAAAAAGATATTGACAAACGCAGATTTTTATGATACTATATGATGTGTAAGGCCTGTTAGTCAAGTGGTTAAGACGTCGCCCTCTCACGGCGAAGACAGGAGTTCGACTCTCCTACGGGTCACCAGCGCAGAGAAGCCCCGCAGCCGCGGGACTTCTTTTTTTGTTTTCCTGCCCTTGTGCGGCCTGTCTGCCATACGCCCGTTTATTCTATTGTTGCCGCAAAAGCGCGCGGATAAACGATGAGGGTTTGAAAAACCGGCGTTTTCGGGCGGACTTTGCCGCCGTGTGCGGAAAAGCGCTTGCGCCTGCGGGACAACGGAATGTCTGCGCTTGGCTGCGGAATTTCGGCCGAGCCGGTTTGCGTTCTGCCGCCGCGCAAGGCCTTCGGGGAAATTTGACCAATAAAAAGACGGAAAAAGCACCGCGCAAATTTCGTGCCGAGGCGCCGGACGGAAAAAGCTGCGAAGAAGATGCTTGCGCTTATACGAAAACACAAAAAACGGTAAGGAAGAAACCTTCGCATACTTCTTAATATATAAGATTCCGTTCGGCAAAAGCCATCGAAAATCTGATTATGCTCGGTTTTTTGTGCGGTTTTGAATTGTGTTTCTGTATCAAATCAGATCGCGCTGTGCCTCTAAAAAAGAGAGCGGCGCTTTGCCGGCATTGACAAAAAAGATGTCCGCTGAACATGCGGGCGTAAAACAAAGCGCACCCCACTTTTGTGGGGCGCGCGTCTTGGGGCGGCAGCTTGCCGCTGGCAGGGATAGCTGGATTTGAACCAGCGAATGCAGGAGTCAAAGTCCTGTGCCTTAACCGGCTTGGCTATATCCCTGTGTGGTCCTGTGCCGAGAATGAGTATACAACAATCAGGGCCGTTTGTCAAGAGCGGAATGCGTCTTGCCGCCGCAAACCGCAATGGTGTTGGATGGTTTCCGCTTGCGGGAATGAAATGGCTGTATTTGCTCGACACAATTCGACAAAAAATGCAAATATGGGATTTAAGAAAAGGTTTTTGCGGATGTATGATAGGAAATATATCTTTTTCAGCCGCAAAGCGCAACACTTTGTTCATAAACAGAATTTGAACGCTGTTTTTGCCGTTTGTGTTTCTTTCTTCCTGACGCCCAACGCCGCGCAGCGGCGTTGGGCGTTAAAAGGGGTATGTTTTGCGTATTTTTTCTTTATTACGCCCTACGCCGGCAAAGCCGGCGCAGGGCATCAGAAGGGTATGTTTAGCGAATTTTTTCTCTTTTACGGCCTGCATGTTTTGCGGCGCAGGCAGTAGTGGGAATGCAGAAGCTCAGGGGGTACGCCGCGTAGCGGCGTACCCCCTGAGCCGGAACAAGAATAAAGGCTGCCAAACGGCAGCCTTTATTCTTGTTGCAAGCGTTTTATCATGACGGCGATGTGTTCTGACACGGAATCACCTGATTTTTCTCCATTCATTTATGGCTTTATACAGCATTGGTGAACTGACGGTATTGTAATCAAAGCATTCAACAAGCAATACATCCGAATATTTGCGGATTGCCGTCATTATATTCACAGACGGATTTGGCGGGTTGCTTTTCTTTTCAGCCCTGCGCCATTGCGCGGCGCGTGGTGAAAATACAAATGCAGGCAAAGCGACCGGCCGCACCCTGTCAGTATGAATTATGTTTAAAATACATCCTCCCAAGATGTCCTTTTTCTGTGTTTATGCTGTATCATATGTATGGGCCGGCGGCAGCGAATCCCACTCGACAATATAAGCACATTATCGGTTTTCATACCATAGATATGGAAAATGATGGTATATAATATGTGTAGTTGGCAGGAGGACGCGAAACGCCTGAATCGGAAACAGAAAGAAGCGAAAAACAGTGTTCAACGACGAAAACGAATTTGCGCTGCGGTTGTCGCGGCTGCGGAACATAAAAGGGGTTTCCGCGCGGGATATGAGCCTGTGCCTTGGCTGCAATGCCAGTTATATCAACAACATCGAGAACGGAAAGGCGCTTCCGTCTATGAAAACGTTTTTCGCCATATGCGATTTCCTCGAGATTGAACCGGCCGATTTTTTCGATCTGGAAAACCGGAATCCGCAGCTTATCTGTAAAATCCGCAGGAATTTACAAGAGCTTGATGAAACTTCGTTTGATGTGATTGATTTGCTTATACAGCATCTACAGGAATAAAACGGCTGCATTTGCTCGACATAATTCGACAAAAAATGCGAATATGGGACTTAAGAAAAGGGTTATGCGGACGTATGAGCGGAAATATATCTTTTTCAGCCGCAAAGCGCAATATTTTGTTCATAAACAGAATGTGAACGCTGTTTTTGCCGTTTGTGTCTCTTTCTTCCTGACGCCCAACGCCGCTGCGCGGCGTTGGGCGTAAAAAACGTACTAATTGAAAAGACGCGGTAGGCCGGCGTCGCCGGCCTACCGCGCTAAAAGGGAAGGTAAATTTATTTTTCTATATGTATCATTCGTTTGATTAACGTATCTACTTGTTCAATATCCCTTTTCTTCAGCCTTTTGATATCTTTCACCAAGAGGCGCAGGCGCAGTGGGAAACTATCTTCCGATTCAAAAAAATCATATGGCGTTATATGCAGATAATCGCATATGCAAAAAAATAAATGCATAGAGGGCAACGCTCTGCCGCGTTCAATATTATTGATATAGCTTTCATTCTGGCCAAGCGATAAGCTCATTTCGCGCGCGGATACACTTAGTTTACGCCTAAAACAATGAAGCCGTTCGCAAAATTCATTTTCGCCGTGCAACGGCGTCCCCCTCCTTTCTTATTTATCCGCTATATGTTTTTATGATATTATTCTGCATTTACTGAGGGAAATGGCAGTTTTGCGTTTCAAATATTATAGCATGGTTACATTTTCAAAACGCGAGAATGAGTTCGATAAATTTCGGATTTTGCAAGAATGTATCTGGTATGCTGTAAAGATTCGTACCAATCACCATGCATTGGTCATGGCTTCATAATAGCGAGAAAAAAACATGCTTCACACGACCCAAGGCGCAAACGTGCCGGAAACCGTCTGCCTGCTCTGCGGGCTGGACATCCTTTACGACACGGAGCTGCGTCCGCGCGTCCGCGGCGCGCTCCGGCGCATCGCGGAAGCCGGAAGCCGGCCCGTCCGCTTTCTTTTCTGCCGCGCCAACGTGTTCACGGCGCTCTGCTTGGACGAGCTGGCGCAGTTCCGCCGCAGCTTTCCCGGGCGGAGGTTTGCCGTCACGCTCGTCCTTTCCGAAAACGCGCCGGAAGTTCCGCCGGGGAAAGCGTTTGCGCTGCCTCCGAACAGCCGCGGCCATGCGCACCCGGTTCCCCTCGATTCGGCCGACGCAAAGGTCCCGCCGCATCTGCTGCGCGTCGACAGCATCGTCCGCGCGGGCGGCGACGCTCTGCCCGTCCGCGAGCGGAAGAAAAAGCGCGCAACACCGGCGGAACAACTGTTCCGCAAGCCGTCGGAGGTCATCCTTGCGGACGAATTCACGGCGGCGGAGTGCTGGGCGGCGGCGCGGAGCGATTGGATGGTCGCGTACACATATTTTGACCTGCTCGAGCCGTTCAACCATATATTCAGCGGCTTTGCGTACGAATGCGAAGGGCGGGCGCTTCTGGTTTCGTCCCGGGAGACAGCGGAGCGGGCGTTTTACAACCTTGCCTATCTGGACGAGAAGGAGAGAAGTGTCGCTTTGCTGCTGCGGAATCAACGGCCGGAGCGCGCTGCGGAGATCCTCGGGCTGACGGTCGGCGATGTTCTGAAGACCGCGCAGCGCGCGAACCGGCAGCTGCATGAAATGCTTTGGTGGTGAAAGAGCGGAAACTGCAAAAAGCGCCCCGAAAGGGGCGCTTCAGTCTGTCAAAAAAAGGGTTTTGAAGGGGTCCGCATCACGTCGGCAGGGCTATTGCTCTTCAAAATCCCCTTGGTTTTTGAAGGTATAGGCAAATTTTCACCAAAAGCTATGGGCAGCTTTTTGTGAAAATTTTCCGGAACCTTTTTCAAAATGTTCCCTGAATACCGTTTGGGGCGAAGCAACAACAGAACTTTTTTGAAAAGCAGAAGCGCCCCCTTCCGGGGTGCCTGGACGGCGCTTTGCTTTTGCGCATAAGGATGCGGCGCGCCGATCGGTTCGGCGCGCCGCAAATTCCCTGCTTTCCCCGTGCGGCGCCGCGAAATTATGCTTCGGGCGCGGTGCGGGCATCCCGCGTGCATCGGGCGGCACGGGGCTGCCGGGGTGCGAATGCGGACGCGGCGGCAGGCTCGCCGGTCAGCACGCGCGGAATCGACCCGTTCGCACAGGTCGGCGCAAGCTCGATGCGGACGGTGTCTCCGGGGCGCACGTCGCCGCCGGTGACGTCGACGATGACGTTGGACATCGTAAACCGGCCGAGCAGCGGGAAGCGCTGTCCGCCGATTTCGACGAAGGTGCGTCCGTCGCGCCGGAGGCTGCGCAGGTCCGCCTTCAGATAACGGAGCCGGTCGCGCAGGCGGAAGCAGTCGCGGACGGGCGTCATACCCCAGCCGTCGACGTGGCCGGCGTTGACGACGGCGATGGTCGTCTCGCGCTTCGTCCGGCACAGCCCGCCGTAGCCGACGTTGTGGCCGGCGGGCAGGCGCTTGACGGCCGAGACCTCGCACTCCAGATGGCCGACGGGGCAGAAGCCCCACTTGTCCGCGAACGGCAGCAGGCCGTAAAAGGCCGAGCCGACGCGCACGGCGTCCATCCGCGTTTCGGGGAAGCGCAGCGCTGCGGCTGTCGCCGCCAGGTGGCGCACGCCGACGGGGAGCCCCGCGCGCTCGAGCGCGTCGGCCGTCCCGGTGAACAGCATCCGCTGCCTGTCCACGTCTTTCGCGCGGGCGGTGTACGCGTCGTGCAGATGGGAGTAGAGGCCCTCGACGCGCAGCCGCGGGCAGCGTTTGAGGTCACGCAGCAGCGCACCGGTCTCGTCGGGCAGCCAGCCGAAACGGCCGAAGCCGGTGTCCAGCATCAGATGTACGGGAACGGTCTTGCCAGCGCGTTCGGCGGCGCTTTCGAGCAATGCGCAGCTCTGCGCGCCGTCTACCGAGGCGGTCAGGTCCAGCCGCAGGACGGTATCGGCTTCGGCGGCCGTGACGGCGGGCGTCAGCATCAGAATCGGCGCGCCGACGCCCGACCGGCGCAGCGTTTCCGCCTCGTGGAAGTGCAGAACCGCCAGCGCGGCCGCACCCTCGTCCAGCAGAATCCGGCTGACCGGAAGCAGCCCGGCGCCGTAGGCGTCGCATTTCACCACGCCGATAACCGGCACGCCGTGCAGCTCGCGCCGCAAAATGGCGGCGTTCCAGCGGATTTGCCGCGCATCGATTACATATCTCGTCATTGTTTCCCTTCGCCCCGTTCTCCCGATTTGCAGGATTAGTATACGCGCGCACGGGGCAACGAGTCATCATACGATTGTAAGGAAACTGCAAAAAACCGCTTTTACAGGAATTCGCCCGCCTCGCGCAGCAGAAGCAGCTCGTCGGCCGGGTCGCCGCCGTCCGCGAGACGGCCGCGCAGCCGTTTTTCCGCCGCAGCGCAGACGCGCCGGACGTAGGCGCGGTATTCGGGCGTCTGCGGGCGGAGCTTGCCGAGATGCAGGTCTGCATATGTATACGAGTTCCGCTGGAGCGGAACTCGGGGAGAACGCTTCGCGTTCTCCGTTGAAGTCGAGGCATACGAGTTCCGCGGGGCGGATACGAGTTCCGCTGAGGCGGAACTCGGGGAGAACGCTTCGCGTTCTCCCGATGAAGTGAACGTATATGCGTTTTGCGGGGCGGAAAACGCGGCTGCGTTCTCCTGTTCGATACAAGGCGCGGAGAGTGCGGTCAGAACGGCATAGGGCTTTCCGGCAGCGACGGCATAGCGTTCCTCCGCAATGTAAAAGCCGTTGTCCCACAGGAAACGGCGCAGCGCATCGGCGGCCGTCATCGGCTGGAGGACGAAACGGATCGGCGGGCCGCCGGGGAAGCGGCGAAGCGCGCGCGCGACGATGTCGGCAATCAGCTCGCCGCCCATCCCGCAGACGGCGGCGACGTCCGGCCGTTCGGGCAGCGCGTCCAGCCCGTCGGAGAGGATGAAGTCCGCCCGCTCCGAAAGCCCCGTGCGCGCGGCGGCCTGCCGCCCGCGTTCAAGCGGGGACGCGTGGATATCGGCGCAGACGGCGTATGCGGCCGCGCCGGTTTCCAGCAGATGCAGCGCCAGCTTTGCATGATCGCTGCCGATGTCTGCAAACAGCGCGCAGCGTCCCGCCGCTTCGGCGGCGGCGCGCAGCCTTGCGTCCAGTTTCATGGTTGTCCAACGGCTCCCTTCGGACGGCGAAGCGTTCAGCACTCGAGCTTGTTTTCGATTTCCTCAAATGCGCGCTCGGCCTTCTTTTTCACGTCGCCGAGGAAGCACTTTTTCTTCTTGTGTGCACAGCAGACAACCACCGCAGCGATTGCGCCGGCCGCCAAATGCATCATCAGGATGGAAACAAACAGCTTCGCCTTCATTTTTTTCATCATTTTTCCGGTCGCTCCTCTTGTTTTTGATGAATACGGCTTCAAGCAAACCGTATTCGTATACGCTTAGTATGCTTTGCGGCGCGGCCGTTTATGCACCTGCGGGTCAGGTTGCCGAAAATGCTTTCCGACAGTCCGGCGCACGGCTTTGCGCGTTTTGACGCCTCGTCGTGCGTGTGGCCTGCAACACGGAAGCGCGTTTTGTCGCCTCTTTCCCTTCACGCAGCCTTTCACAATCCGATTTTACCATAATGATTTGCTTTTTTCAAGCAGAACCCTTGCATTTGTGCGCAAAATGCGATACAATAAAAGTGCGCGGCGGACAAACCGTCCGCACGCGGACTGTTCGAAACCATCCAGTCCTAAAACAAAACTACGGAAAGAGTGAAAAACAAACATGAAACGCACAAGCACCAGATTCCTTGTCACCGGTGCGCTGGTTGCGGCGCTGTATGCGCTGCTGACCTACGTCTCGGCCGCCCTTAACCTCGCCTACGGAACCGTGCAGTTCCGCCTGTCCGAGGCGCTGACAGTGCTGCCCGTCGTGTCGGGCGCGGCTGTGCCGGGGCTTGTCATCGGCTGCCTGCTCGGCAATCTGACCAGTCCCTACGGACTCGTCGATATCATCTGCGGCACGGGCGCGACGCTGCTGGCCGCCGTCGGTTCGCGGCTGTTCGCCCGTGTGAGATTGCGCGGAACCCCGGTCGTGTCGCTGCTGATGCCGATCGTCTGCAATGCGGTCATCGTCGGCGCGGAAATCACCTTTCTTGCGCCGGAGGGCTTTGCGCTGCCCGCTTTTTTGTCTGCGGCGCTGTCCGTCGCGGCGGGCGAGGCTGCCGTCGTTGCCCTGCTGGGAATGCCTTTGCTGCTGTTTTTGCAGAAAAGAGGTCTCGACCCGCATTTGTACGCGGGAAAATGAGGAAAAACACGGGAAAAACGAAAAAGCTATTGACAAACAGGGCCGAAAGGTATATAATTATTATCTGCACAGTCAAAGACTGAGAAAGGCTGCCTATGAAGTTCGATATCAGCGCGCTTATCGGCGGCGCCGAAGCGCGCCTGCCCTTTTCCTGCCGGCTCGACCCGGCGGGGCTGACCGACGACGTCGTTTCCGGCGCGGCGGAATTTTCCGGCGTGTTTGAAAACCATTCGGGGTACCTTTCGCTGACGGCAAAGGCTGCTCTGTCGCTCGAGGTGCGCTGTGCGCGCTGCGGGAAGGTGTTCCCGGCGGCCGAGACCTACGCGCTGGATTGTCCGGTGCGCATCGAAGGCGCGGGAGAGGACGACGGAGAGAGTGTGCTCGTCCCGGCGGACGGGCAGGTCGATTTACACGAGCTGGCCGAGTCGTTTCTGCTGCTGTCCCTGCCGTCGCGCTGGCTCTGCCGCGCGGACTGCCGCGGGATCTGCCCGGACTGCGGGCAGGATTTGAACGAGGGGACATGCACCTGCGGCGGCAGGCGGATCGATCCGCGGCTGGAAAAGCTGCGGGAGCTGCTGAATGAAGAAGAACGGACATAACGATCATATAAGGAGGGAACAGAGATGGCTGTACCGAAGAGAAAGGTTTCCAAAGCGAGAAGAGATAAGAGACGCAGCAATGTTTGGAAGCTCCGGCTTCCCGGGATGACGAAGTGCCCCAAGTGCGGCGCGGATATTCTTTCACACAGAGTTTGCAAGAGCTGCGGCACTTACGGCGGCAAAGAAGTATTGGAAGTTAAAAACGAAGCGTAATCGCGAAAACGGCGTTCTTGCTTAAAACCCATACGGTTAAAAGCAAAGACGCCTTTTTTCAATCTGTTTTCAGGGAGGTGCCTGCCGTGGTCACCATCGACCGTGTGGACAAACGCTCGCTTGCCGACAGGCTCGGTCTGCGGGCCGGAGACCGGCTTGTGTCGCTGAACGGCTATGAGATCAACGACGTGCTGGATTATGAATTCTATGCAGCCGACAGCGGCCTGCGCATCGAGTACGAGCGCGGCGGCGTCCGGCGCGCGGTCTCGGTCTGGCATCCGGCGGGCGGGGACTTGGGGCTGCATTTTTCGACCTACCTGATGGACGAAAAGCGGCGCTGCCGCAACGGCTGCATCTTCTGCTTCATCGACCAGAACCCGAAGGGACTGCGCGAAAGCCTGTACTTTAAGGACGACGACGAGCGGCTCTCCTTTCTGCAGGGCAACTACGTCACGCTGACCAACCTGACGCCCGCGCAGGTCGAGCGCATTGTGCGGATGCACATTTCTCCCATCAACGTTTCGGTCCACACGACCGACCCCGAGCTGCGCGTGCGGATGATGCGCAACAAAGACGCCGGACTTGTGCTCGGCTATCTCGACACTCTCGCTTCCGGCGGCATCGCACTTAACGTTCAGCTTGTGCTTTGCCATACGGTCAACGACGGCCAGGCGCTTGCCCGCTCGCTGGATGATCTGCTGAAGCTGGACACGCTGCAAAGCGTCGCCTGCGTTCCTGCCGGACTGACCAGACACCGCGAGGGGCTGACGCCGCTGGTCCCCTTTGACCGGGAAAGCGCATCCGCCGTGCTCGACCTGCTGGAGGAGAAATCCCGGGCATATATCGCCAAATTCGGCGCGCGAACGGTCTACGCGGCCGATGAATTTTTCCTCAAAGCCGGACGGGAGGTGCCCGGGGAATCGTATTACGAAGGGTACCCGCAGCTCGAAAACGGGGTGGGGATGCTGCGCAGCCACAGCGATGAGTTTCTGGCGGCGCTGGAGACGGCGGCGTACACGGCGGCGGGGTCGCCGTTCACCTGCGTGACGGGGGAGGCGGCGTACGGTCACATCTGCGCGCTGCTGGAGGCGGCGAAGGCGAAATTCCCGTTTCTGGAAGGCGACGTGGCCTGCATCCGGAACGACTTCTACGGGGAGTCGATCACGGTGGCGGGGCTGCTTGTGGGACGGGACATCATCGCCCAGCTCTGTGCGCGCGGGCATCACCGGCGTTTGATCTTGCCCTCCTGTATGCTGCGCGCCGAGGGCGATCTGTTTTTGGATGATACGACGCTCCCGCAGCTTTCCGATTCGCTCGGCGTATCCGTAACCGTCATCGGCCCGTCCGGCGACGAGCTGCTGGAGGCGTTCTTCGCGCAGGGATAATACGGAAACACAATAAAACGTTCGGCAAAAGCCCCCGCAAGAAAGGGACAGACGCAAAAAGGGGATCTGCGGGATTGAAGCTTTGCGCCTCGCTTAAGGGAGTACCGTACAATTACAGCTGAAGCCTTGGCGGCACGCCTGCTTGCCTCTTTTCCGTCATTCGTCGCAAAAATTTTCGTATAGGAGCCGCTATACGCGCGTATTTTTGCTTGGACTGACGAAAAATCCGGCGGCGTAACCGCACCGTCAAAATTGTGCGGTACTGCCTTAAAGGCTGCTGCCCTTGCAATCCCCGGGTATGGAATTTTTCAAAGTCCGGCTTTTTCAAAAGTACGCCGGATTCGGGGGCATAGCCCCAATCGGACTTTTTCGGCAAACGTAAAAGGAGGGAGCCGCAATGGCAAAAGGCATCGTGGCCGTCGTCGGCCGCCCGAACGTGGGGAAAAGCACGTTTTTCAACAAGCTCACCGGCGAGCGCATCTCGATTGTGGATGATACGCCCGGCGTCACGCGCGACCGCATCTCGGCCGACGTCGAATGGAACGGGCGCGAGCTGACCCTTGTCGACACCGGCGGCATCGAGCCTGAGACCAAGAGCGAGCTGCTGCGCCAGATGCGCGCGCAGGCCGAAATGGCGATTGCCGCCGCCGACGTCATCATCTTCCTCACCGATCTGCGCACCGGTGTGACTGACGCCGACCGCGAGGTCGCGACGATGCTGCGCCGTTCGAAGAAGCCGGTGCTGCTGGCCGTCAATAAGGTGGACACCCCCGGCGACCTGCCCGCCGATTTCTACGAATTCTACTCGCTCGGCTTCGGCGACCCGCTGCCGGTTTCGTCAATCCACGGAACGGGCTGCGGCGACGTGCTCGACGCCGTCCTTGCACACCTTCCCGAAACCGGGGAAGAAACGCCCGAAGAGGGCGTCATCCGCGTGGCGGTCATCGGCAAGCCGAACGCGGGCAAGAGCTCACTGGTCAACCGCATCACGGGCAAGGAGCGCGTGATCGTCTCGGATATGCCCGGCACGACGCGCGACGCCATTGATACGCCCGTCGAGAACGCAAATGGAAAATACATTTTCATCGACACCGCCGGCATCCGCCGCGGTGCGAAGATTGAGGACGCCATCGAGAAGTACAGCGTCCTGCGCGCCAGGGCCGCCATCGAGCGCGCTGACGTCTGCCTGGTCATGGTCGATGCGAACGAGGGCGTCACCGCGCAGGACGAGCGCATCGCGGGGCTGGCGCACAACGCGGGCAAGGCGTCGGTTATCGTCGTCAATAAATGGGATTCGATCGAAAAGGACAACGACTCGGTCAGGAAGTTTGAAAAGGACGTCTACACCGCGCTTTCGTATATGACCTACGCGCCGCTGCTGTTCATTTCCGCCAAGACGGGGCAGCGGGTCGATAAGCTGTTTCCGCTCATCAACGCCGTATATGAGCAGGCCGGCCGCCGCGTAACGACGGGCATGCTCAACGACGTCCTCGCCGGTGCGACGGCGCGCGTGCAGCCTCCGTCCGACAAGGGCAGGCGGCTGAAGATCTACTATATGACGCAGACCGGCGCCAACCCGCCATGCTTTGTCGTGTTCGTCAACAACGCGGGACTGTTCCATTTTTCCTATCAGCGCTATATCGAAAACTGTATCCGCGACGCGTTCGGCTTCGCGGGGACACCGATTAAGCTCGTCATCCGTCAGAAGGGTGAAAACGCCGAAAATCTGTGACGCATCGGAAAAGGAGGATGACCGTATTGAAAAAAGCGTGTATGTTTTGCCTCGCGCTGCTTCTGCTCTCCGCGCTGTTCGCGCTGCCGGCCGTCGCTGCGGAGGAGAGCGCGGCCGAAGCGGCAAGCGATCCCTCCGTCTGGCAGAACGGGCTGTTTGCGCTGTTTTTCCGCGATTTGACGCCGTCGCGGCAGATGCTGACCTACGCGCTGGGCAATGTCCTCATCGTTGCCGCCGCGTACCTGCTCGGATCGTTGAACTTTGCCATCATCCTCTCGAAAAAGCTGTACGGCAAGGACATCCGCAAATACGGCTCCCACAATGCCGGCATGACGAACATGTTCCGCACCTTCGGTAGGAAGGCGGGCCTGCTGACGCTGGCGGGCGACGCGGGCAAGGCGCTCGTGTCGGTGCTGCTGGGCCGGCTGCTGCTGGGTGAGGACGGCGCATATCTGGCGGGACTGTTCTGCATCCTCGGGCATATCGCGCCGGTCTATTACCGTTTCAGGGGCGGTAAGGCCGTGGTCGTAACGGCCGTGACCGTCGCCGTCATCGACCCGGTCATCTTTGCGGTGCTGGTGGTCGTGTTCGCGGTTGTGTTCCTGATCTGGCGTTATGTTTCGCTCGCGTCGGTGATCGCGGCATTCGTCTATCCGGGCGCAGTGTACATCAGCGCGCAGATCCGCAGCGGCGGGCAGGGGACGCCCTACCTGACGGCGATTCTTTTCTCGACCTTCGTCGGACTGCTGATCATTTTCCTGCACCGCGAAAACATCAAGCGCATTTATAATAAAACCGAAAGCAAGGTGTATTTCCGAAAGAACAAGCGTCTCCCCGATGCGGATGTGCCGGAGGAGGCGCCGCGCCCGCACGTCAAAGGCCGCGGAAAGAAGAAAAAGCAGCAGTACAAGAAGTAGACGGCTAAATGCACGGGAACTGTCGGCACTGTGCGGCGGGTATCGGTTCGGCCTGCCTGCGCCGCCGTTGCGAAGGTTTGCGTGCATTGTGCAGAGGAAACGCGCGGGATTGTGTTTTTTGCAGACAATGCGGAAGCTGCCCGCGAATATGTCATTCGCTCCGTCGGGAGGCATATTCATATTTCATCAGGGAAAGTCAAAAGAGACGATGCGCCGTCCGCATGAGCGTGACGGGCGAAGTCCCTTATGTTGAAAAGGAGATGACCGCGATGCCGCTGGCAGACAAAATGCGTCCCAAGACGCTCGACGAAGTGGCGGGGCAGAAGCACCTGCTGGGGAAGAATGCGCCCTTCCGCCGCATCGCCGAGAGCGGACGGCTGCCTTCACTGGTCTTTTACGGACCGCCCGGCACCGGCAAAACGACGATTGCGGACATCATCGCCCATATGGGCGGGAAATCACTGTATAAAGTCAATGCGACGGTCGCTTCCACCGGTGAGGTCAAGGACATTCTTGCGCGCACCGACACGCTGATGAACGCGGGCGGCATCGTTCTGTACATTGACGAGATCCAGTATTTCAACAAAAAGCAGCAGCAGAGCCTGCTCGAATATGTTGAGGACGGCCGCGTAACGCTGATTTGCTCGACGACCGAGAACCCCTATTTCATCATCTACACGGCGCTGCTTTCCCGCGCGACGGTCTTTGAATTCAGGAGCGTGCCGGCGGCGGAGATTCTCCCCGTGCTCGAGCGCGGACTGGCGTTTCTGAATGCCGAAGCAAGCCTGTCCAAGACCTGTCCGGCCGAGACGCTGGACGTCATCGCCTCGGGCTGCGGCGGCGACGTCCGCAAGGCGCTGACCGCGCTGGAAAATACATATTTTGCTTCCGGCGATACGCTGGAGGCCGAAACTGCGCGCGAGCTGACGCAGCGTTCGGGTATGCGGTTCGACACGTCGGGGGACGAGCATTACGACCTGCTCTCGGCGTTCCAGAAGTCTATTCGAGGCTCGGACGAGAACGCGGCTGTGTTTTATCTGGCACGCATTCTGGAGGGCGGCGACCTGCTCTCGGCTTGCCGGAGACTGATGGTCTGCGCCTGCGAGGACGTCGGGCTGGCTTATCCGATGGCGGCGACGGTTGTCAAGAGCTGCGTGGATATTGCGCTGGCCGTCGGCCTGCCGGAAGCGTATCTGCCGCTGGCCGAGGCGGTCATCCTGCTGGCGACGTCTCCCAAGTCCAACAGCGCCATGTGCGCGTATCAGGCCGCACTTGAAGACATCCATGCCGGCCGCGGGACCGAGATGCCGTCCTACCTGCGCGATGCACACTTCGCCGCAGGCGCGCAGCGCGGCAAGGCTTATCGCTATCCGCATGATTATCCCAACGGCTACGTCCGCCAACAGTATCTGCCCGACGAACTGAAGGACCGCGTTTATTACCGCTTCGGCCGGAACCGTACCGAACAGGCCGCGCGCGAGTACCGCGAACGGCTCCTGCGCGAAGCGGACGGCAAAGCAGGTTCCTGACAGTGCCTGCCGAAAAAAGGCCGTTTCGGACTACGGAACGGCGGCGGATACCCCGCCGCCCAGAGGCACCGAATAGCGGCTTTTTCAAGAGGAGGAATTGTATAACGATGAAAAAGACAATATTTGTAAGTTTTATGCTTTCCGTACTGCTGCTGACCGGCTGCGCTTCTCAACCGGCGGATACGATGGAGGAAATCCTTACGGAAACCTCCTACGAATATCCCGCCGAATGGCCGGAGAACCGCTTCACCGACTGCATCCCGCAGCCCGATTCCTACACCGTTGAAAGCGTGCGCGATTTTTCTGCTGCCGGGCGGTACGAGTTGAGCCTGTCCGGCATCGACCGCGCCGCCGCGCATACCTATATCCGTAAGCTGGAGCAGGCGGGCTATTCCAACCTCGGCGGCGACGAAAATGAACATTCGGGCGGCGTCATGATGCAGCGCGGTCAGGTCGTGCTGAGCGTAAGCTATGCCGGGGAGAATCTGGGGATGCTCATCACGCTGCTGGATGAGATGTAAAGGAGCGTCGTTTTGCGGAAGAAACGGTACTGCCGTGCCTTTTGAGTCTCTTCTCAGGCGCACAGACAAAATGCATAAAGAGACATATCTTTTTGCGGATCTCGAAGGAATGAGCGTTGGCATTTTTCGTGCGGAAGCATAAGATAAATAATATATTTGTTGCTTTGCGCGGCAAAGACGGGATTTCCGGTTTCGCGGGGGGCTTTCCTCCGTTTTCAAAATTCAAAGAATCGAGGCTTTTACTTGTGGAATTCCTGAAAAAACTCTGGCCTATGCCCTTTCGGATCAAAGCGAAGGACGTTACCTCACTGGTCGTACAGCTCGTGATTTTTGTTATCGTCTGCGCGGTGGTCGGTGTGCTGATCGGCCTGTTGGCAAAAATCCCCGTTTTGGGCATCCTGTTCGGGATCATTGGCGGCCTGCTTGAGCTGTACGCGCTCATCGGTATCGTGCTCAGCGTGCTTGTTTATTTCGATATGCTGAAATAAAGCTGTTTGCAATGCGGCAGGGCGTAATCGCGCGGATGTTTGGGGCGGCGGGTCGTTTTTCTGCCCTGGTCCCGTTCCCGCCGTATGCAAAGCGGGCGGCGAATCCATATCGCTCCGCTGCCGGAGGGCGGGACGGTCTGCTTTTTTGGCTTTAACGGCGCAGCGGAGCAGCCGATGTGCAGAAGAGACAAACAAGAAACAATATCCTTTCTGAAAGGCTTCATACGGTTATCCGATACAGCCGCCAAAACAGATATGAAGCGACGGGTTCCCTGCATTTTTATGCGGGCGGCAAAAAAATTCCATTCCTTCAGCGTATAAAAGGGCTGTCGCAGGTGCGTAAAACGCGGGCGACAGCCCTTTCGGTTCATTGTGCGGTTGTGCTTTTCCGTGGGGAGGTGCGGCGGCATGCCGAACGGGAGAGAGAAGCGGTCATTCGCGGGGCGCTTTCTTTTTCTCGCCGATGCTGAGCAGAAGGTTCAGGAGAATGCCGAAGATTGCCGCGCCGGCAACGCAGGGAACCTCAAGGCCGAAGAACGGGATGTTGCCGCCGAACGCGTAGTTGCCGCCGATGCCGATGATCATGATTGAAGCGATGACGGCGATGTTTTTGGAAGAGAACATATCCACTTTTTTCTCGATCATAATGGCGATGCCCTGTGCGGCAATCGCGCCGAACAGGTAAATTTCCAATCCGCCGATGACCGCCAGCGGGATGCCGTAAATGACCTGAATGAGAGGGGTGAAAAAGCTGACGATCATCGCAATTACGGCGGCGACGATCAGGACGGGCACGGAAAAGACCTTCGTAATGGCCATCGTACTGATGTTTTCGCCGTAATTGGTGCCGGCCGGACCGCCGACGGCGCCGGAGATCATATCGCAGATGCCGTCGCCGATGAGGTTGCGGTCCAGCATATCGATCAGGCTGTATTTCATTTTCTTGCCCTTCCTGCGGGCCACATCATTGACATAAATGTCCAATTGGTACATATGCGCGGTGGATTCGGGGATGGTGGCGATAGCGATGGGCATAATCGCAGCCACGGCGGTCCAGGACACCTTCGGCAGGGAGAACGCAGGTACGGCGAAGATTGAACCGTCACCCAGCTTCCAGACGGAAGCCTCCAGCGCGGCCGCGGGCATGGAGCGGAACAGATTCGCCCAGCCGGCGGCATATGCAATGCCGGCCACGGCGCAGCCGGTCAGCACGCCCAGAAGCAGGGGGAGCTGGCCGAGAAAGCCCTTCAGATATTTTGAGTAGAGAATCGTGGAAATCAGTGTGACCAGCGCGACAATGATCCAGACGGTGCTCTCGGCGGAAACGTCGGCGGCACCGGGAATGGCGTCGCTCAGCGCGTTCCCCGCCAGGGTGAGGCCGATGATCATAGCAACCGGGCCGGTGACGGACGGGGGCAGGATGGTCTCGACGACTTTTTTTCCGAAAAAGCGCACCAGCAAACCGGCGGCAATGGAAATAAGGCCGGAGAAAATGATGCCGAACTGGGCGTACTGGATGGCTTCGGTCGGCAGGATGCCGTCTACCTTTTCAAAGCCCTCCGCGGCGCACATGCCGGCGATGGCGGTCAGGTAGGCGAAGCTGGAACCGTAATACAGCGGGATCTTCTTCCCGGTGATCAGGATGAAGCAGAGCGTGGCAAGCCCGCTGGCGAAAATGGTGGTGGAGACCTGAAAACCGGTGACGAGCGCGACCGTAACGGTAGCGGGGAACATGACGATGACCTGCTGGATGGCGTACAGCAGCAATCTGACGGGCGTCGGCCGCTCCTCCGGCAGATAGCCTGCTGCGTTTTGAGGTGAGTTCATAGGCTGCGAGTCCTTTCCTGTTTGTCGTCCGGGATGCGCCTTTGCCTATAAGCGGAGCGTGGAAGCAGACGGAAACAGGCGCGGTCCCGATCCTGTACAGTATAGCACAGGTAAAGGCGATTTGCAACACTTTCTTTACAAACCTGTATTTTTATGCCGGTTTTTATTGTAAAGCCGCATATAGCGGTTTCAGATACAGTCATTTTGCATGGCGATCGGGAATGCATTGCAAAACAACAAGTTTTTGCGCTGCGTCGATACGGCGGCGGGATAAATCGTCCGAGGCGGGTTTTTTCGGGTCTGTTCAAAGAACCGTGCGCACAAAAATGTTAAAAAAGTGTTAAAAACCGGGGGGGTATTGACAGTGTTAAAAACCGGGGGGGTATTGACATTGGATTGTCTTTGTGCTATAGTAGTCTCACAATGCATGTTTCGACAGAACATGCGATTACAAAAATGACTTTAGGCACATCAAAGAAAGGAAGAAAGGAAACAATAAACACCAAACGACTTTCCGTACTGCTGGCAGTCGTGATGCTGTTGAGCGTCGTCTCGGTCTTCGCTTCGGCGGAGGACAGCACCGGCGAAGCGCTTGCCTGGACGACGGGAGACGGCTACGGCGCCGTCGTCGAGAATAAGGACGGCACCGCCACCTTTACCGGCGACGAAACACTCAACTCCGACAACTCGCACTGCGGTCCTTACACCAAGGACGGCGCGACCGCGATTGCGGACGGCGACATTACGGACGAGCTGGATGTCATGATCGACCCCATTTCGATGGAAGCGGGCGAAAAATTTGCGCTCACGGTTTCGATCAACGACGCTGCGGATGCATACAAAGCCGAGCTGCTTGTCCTTTTCTCCGCTACGGGCAGCGATTCTGTCAATATTTCCATCGGTATGGCGCCTGACTTCAGCGCTTCGCTGACCGAGGCCGGCGTCTACACGCTGAAATACCGCTATTATGACAATGAGGGCAAGCTGTTTGCCGAATTTGCCGTCGAGAAGGACGGCGAAGCGGTCGCTAAAGCCGAGGCCATCGATATGAAGGTCAACACGGCGGACTGCGGCAAGAGAGGCTACATCTGGTTCTCCGATATCTCCGTCGACGGCGGTCTGCGTGTCGGCACCCCTGCGGTGCAGGACGCGCCCGTGCTCCTGCCCGGGGATTGGGTAACCGGGGACGGTTACGGCAGCGCCGAGAAGAAGTCCGAGAATCTGGTCATCCTCACGGGAGATCCGGAGTTGAACAGCGACAATTCGCACTGCGGCCCCTATATCAAGAATGACGGTCTGATCGAGGACGGCACGCTGGTCGATGAGCTTTACATTTATCTGGATCCGGCGGAGCTGGCACAGGCTGAGAAATTCATCCTGACTTCCGGCCTGAACAACAAGTCGGACGCGTATGCGGACGAATTTGCCGTGATGTTCCAGAAGGACGGCGAGGCCATCAAAGTTTCGGCCGGCGTGGCGCCCGGTTTCGCCGGTTCGCTGACCGAGGCCGGAATGTACACCCTGCGTTACACCTTCTCTCTGGCGAACGACGCCGTTCTGGGCTGCTTCTCCGTCCTGAAGGGCGATGAGGAGGTTGCCTCTACGGGGAATGTCGTGATGCCGACCGCTGCGCCTGACGATACGAAGGGCCGCCGCTATCTCTGGTTCTGCGATATCTCCGTTGCGGACGGGCTGGCTGTTTACAGCGATCCGAATGCCGACTACACCGCCGTTGATGCGGCGATTGCCAAGGCTGAGGCGCTTAACCCTGAGGATTATGCGGACTTTTCTGCCGTCACGGCGGCCGTTGAGGCTGTCGTCCGCGGCAAGGATGCCTCTGAGCAGGATGCCGTTGACGCAATGGCGAAGGCCATCGAGGACGCCATTGCCGCGCTGAAGCCGGCTGAAACGCCCTCCGCCGGCGATGAGTCGTCCGATGCGGTTTCCTCCGGTGATGAATCTTCCGAAGAGCCTTCGAGCGGTGTATCCTCGGATGCGTCTTCCGCCGGTGACGAACCCTCCGATACGCCTTCTACCGGTGATACCGCAAGCGTGCTGCTGTGGGGCGGCCTGCTTCTGGCGGCTATGGCCGGCGGCGTGCTGATCTGCCGCAGAGCGAAGCAGTAATCGGTAAAATCAATACAATTCCGTGACAAAACCCCTGCGGACATATCCGCAGGGGTTTTGCAATGCTCTGCCGTTTTCCGACGTGAAAAACAGATTGACAAAAGTGAAAAAAGAATGTATAATAAACAAAAGTGTTCCGAATTTACGTTTGTCTGTACGGTTCCGCGCAGACAGCCTTCCGTCGGCGCTTCCGGTGCGGCTGACAGCGTGCGGCGAACAATGGGAAAGGGGCTTGGCTTATGAACCTGCGGCGCATTCTTGCGGCGACCGATCATACACAGCTTTCGCCCACGGCCACGGCGGCGGATATCGCGCGCCTTTGCGCGGAGGCGGCAAGGCATCAGACCGCGTCGGTCTGTGTCGCGCCCGCCCGTGTTTGTGACGCAAAGGCCGAGCTGGAGCGGCTGGGCGTACTGCTTCCCGTCTGCACGGTGATCGGCTTTCCCAACGGCTACAACAGTACGGAGGTCAAGGCCTTCGAGGCAAGGACCGCCATCGAAAACGGCGCCGATGAGCTGGATATGGTCGTCAATCTCGGCGATGTAAAGGACGGCCGGTTCGACCGGGTGCTGTCCGAGATCAATCATATCAAGGGCGTGTGCAACGGACGCATCCTCAAGGTCATCATCGAGACTTGCTGCCTGACGGATGAGGAAAAGGTCCGCTTGTGCGGCGTGGTGTCCTTCTCGGGCGCGGATTTTCTCAAAACGTCGACCGGCTTCGGGAGTGCCGGCGCTACACGCGAGGATGTGCTGCTTCTGAAAGCACATCTGAAGAAAGGCACGCGGCTGAAGGCGGCGGGCGGCATCAACACGCTGGAGGCAGCGTGGGAGCTGCTCACGCTCGGCGCGGACCGGCTCGGCAGCAGCCGGCTGGTGAAGCTGGCAGAGGCCTATGAAGCGGAGACGGAGCGGGCGGACGGATGAACGGGATATGGGAGCATATCAAAACGTTTCTTCTGAATAAAGGTTTGGATATCGTCGGCGCGGCTGTGGTGCTGGCGGTCGGATTGTGGGCAATCAAGCTGCTGATGCGGCTGGTGGCCAGGTCGAAGGGCTTTCATAAGGCCGACCCCGGCGTGGCCGGATTCCTGCTCAGCTTTGTGACGATTGCCCTGAAGCTCGTGCTGTTTCTGACCGTGATTTCCATGCTGGGTATTCCCATCGTCAATTTTGTAACGGTACTGGCTACGGCCGGCGCGGCGGTTGGCTTGGCGATGCAGGGCTCGCTGGCCAATCTTGTCGGCGGTGTGATGCTTTTGTTTTTCAGGCCCTTCAAAGTGGGCGATTACATTGATACGCATACCGACGAAGGTACCGTCGATAAGATATCGATTTTTTATACCACGCTGCTTACGCCGGACAATCGGAAGATCGTCATCCCCAACGGCGAGTTGTCCAATGCGACGATCGTCAACTATTCCGAGACGGGTATGCGGCGGCTGGAGCTGGAATTCACCGTCGCTTATGACAGCGACACGGAGCAGGTCAAGGCGCTGCTGCTCGGCTGCGCGGCGGCCAATCCGCGCGCGCTGCCGGATCCGGCGCCGATGGCGCGGATGAAGGCGCACGGCGAGAGCGCTTTGGTGTTTGTGCTGCGTGTGTGGGTCAAAAGCGACGACTACTGGGATTTGTACTTTGATTTGATCGAGGCGGTAAAGAAAACGTTTGACGAGAACGGGATTGAGATTCCTTTCCCGCAGCTCGACGTCCGTAACCGATAAGCCTGTTTTGCGGTATGACCGTTCGTGCAGCGAACGATTTTACATAAAACATACGTTTAGGAGGAGCGATTATTATGTTTTGTCCCAAGTGCGGCAACCAGCTTCCCGACGACGCGGCCTTCTGCGGCGCGTGCGGGCAGCAGCTTGCGGCGTCTGCGCCCGTGCAGAAGCCGAAGGTGCAGGTGAAGAAGTCGTGGATTGCCATCAGCGCGGCCGTTCTCGTGGTGGCGCTGGTCGTGGTCCTGTGTGTGACGCTGATCGGCGGCAACTCGGCTAAGGGCGTGCTGGAGAAGTATCTCGACGGGATGACGGGCTTTGACGGCGCGAAAATCTGGGAAAATGCATCCGTGCGCGTGCATGGCTGTGACACAAAAGAAGAGTGTGTTGCGGAAATGGAAGAAATGAAAACGCAGATGAATTCCTACGGCGATATGCTCGGCGGAATGAAGACCAACTATACGATTACCGCAGAGACGCCTGTTTCGCTCAGCAGCCTTTCTTCCTCGCTGGTGGATGACATCGAGGAGGAGCGCGCCGCTACAGTGACCGAGGCGGTTGCGTTTACCGTCGAGGTCTCGGTTTCGATCGGGAACAGTTCGGCGCTTAACCAGACGCAGACAATGGAGATGCTTGTGGTCAAGGTCGGCGATAAGTGGCTCGTTGCGGACGAGGATTATTAAACGAAGACAGACGGCTGTCCGCCTTGGCACAGCGGCACGGAATCCGATATGGAACAGGCGCATGCTTGGATAAGGCTGCGCCTGTTCTTTGTGCGCATAAACGCATGCAATCGTGCATTCGGCTTCGCTTTTACAAAGAACTTTTGGGAATTGCTGCTATGCAGATGATGCGAAAACGGGTACCGGCCTGATGGGCCGGTACCCGTTTTTTTCTGCTGTGAAGCCGCTTTGAATCGGTTTGCGGAATTATACTGAAATTCAAAACGCGGTATCCGGCAGATGGGCGTCCTGCTCGGACTCCGATCTGCCGCTCCGCATAAACTGCGGGGCGATTTGCCGTTCCGTTCCTGTCGGCGGCTGTTCGCGGATACCCGATTCATAGCAGGATATCCTTAATCCGCCGCCGGCATCACAATCGTCCGTTTCGTCATGTAAGGTGCGGTTTGTCTTTTTTAGCGGTTGTCCCGGTTCTCCCGGTTATCCTTGCAGCAGCCGCCGCGCTCACCGCGCTCGTTGGCAGCGGGGCTTTCCGCTGCGGGGAAGAACTCGCTCAACGGGAAGGGCATCTTGCCGAACACGCTGCACGGGTCGCCCGATTCGCAGGGGGTGCTGTCCTTCTCGGGGATGCAGTAGTGGCAGGCGGGGATGAGAAGCTGTACCGGACGCTCTACACGGACGACCGAGAAGATGCCCAGCGTCACCAGTACCACGTTGGTGCCGACATCGTCGATGAAATTGCCGTCGAAGTTGTCGCGCACGCGGTCGGGGATCGCGTCGACGGTCATGCAGAAGTTGCAGCAGCAGTGGCAGCGTTCGACGATGCGGGTGTCCAGCCCGATGGGCGGGGCAACCTCCACGACCACGCTCGGCAGGGTGGACTGCGGCTCGCACTTCAGCTCGCGCGGGCACGGGCAGAAGCCGTCGTTGTTCGGGTCGGACGTAAATACGCTGACATTCTTCTCCGAGCCGAACAGGATGCATTTCTTGTCAAAGGCCGCCAGACCTTTGATGATCTGCGTTCTGCCGCCGCATATGCAGCACTCGAGCGTAATGCAGAAATAAAAGCGGATGGTCACCTGGAAATACCCCTTGTTGAAGGGCACCGGCTCTACATGGATCGCCGTGTCGATGACGTCGATGGCAAGGGTGCGGATCGCTGTGGCGCGGTCGATAACCTCCTGCGCAATGTCGCACAGATAGACCCGCAGATCCTCCAGACAATCCTTGTCACGTACAGAGTCGAAAATTTTGTTGACGCTGACGCAGCAGAGGGGATCCGAGGGTTTATTGCAAAGACCGCCGCCAGACGGACCGTTTCTTTCAACCATGGAAAATTGGCCTCCTTATTAAAATTGTAGCACCTGCTATTAGGATATGTGACCGCGCGCCGGCCTGCCAATGCTTTCGACGAAAAAAGCCCGCGTCCGCGCGGCATCCTGCCGCGCTGTGCGGGCGCGGCGCACGGCCATACTGTCAGCTTATGCCGTATCGGCGCAAAGGGTGCGCATATGCGGGCGCTGCAATATGCAAAAGCCCCCTTTTTTCGTCCCTCTGCATGCTTTTTCGGTATGGGCAACATTTGCGGCGGCGAGGTATGGAAGAGGATAGGCGGCGATAGAAAACGGGCGCTTCTTTATGAAGCGCCCGTAGTGTTTCACAGATTGGGTTCCTTTTTTCACGAAAGCGAAAACGCGACGGTGTCCGTCCCGCTCGGGACGGTGTAAGTAAAGAACAGCAGCAGCGACCCGTCGTCCGCGACGCCCAGCTCGCGCCGCTCGAGCGTGCAGTCCTCGCCGTATCGCCCGCGTATTGCATCGTCCGCAGCCGAACGGATTTCCGCCGTGTCCGGTGACTGGCCGCACGCGGCCAGCGTCTCCTTCCAGCCGCAGGCAAGCGACTGGTAAAAGCATATGCGCCCGTATGCGTCGACAAGGACGTCCGTCCCGTCCAGCAGGATATAGCCCTCGTAGGTGTCGTAGCAGGTCAGCAGCAGCGACCCGTCGCCGAAGCGCTCGGCTTCGCAATGCGCGTACCCGTCAACCGATACGCCGCAGGCTGACAGCCACGCCGCCGCGCGTTCCTTCTGCTCGGCTTCGGAGAGCGCTTCCCCGTCAGCCACGGAAAGATCGGAACGGGAGAGGGCGGCCGGCCGGTCGCTGCCGGAGCGGAATTCCGCCGACAGCGTGCCCGCCTCGTCCGTGTAGACGTCAAGTTCGAACGGCCAGCGCGGCGAGGCCGTTGTGCAGCGGTAGGTCAGCGTGTACGTCGCGCCGTCGAGCGTCAGCGTCCATGAGGCGGGCGCGTCGCTGCGGACCTCCGTCACAGGCGGGACGTAGACGTCAACGGGCGTAAGCTGCCCCGACGGCGTGTCGGTGCAGGCGGTCAAAAGCAGGCAGAAAAGCGGCAAAAGACAGGCGAGGATGCGGCGCGGCATAGGGGGTTCCTCCTTTGTCCGGCGGGATATGTGTGTTCAGTGTATCATGCGTCTGCTGTTTTGTCAAGCACTGTGACATCGAAGCAGAGACACACTGAAAGAGCCGGCAGATTCGGCGCTTTCAGTGTGTCTAAATTTTTACTTAACGATTCGTTTGATTCAGTTGAATCGTGCATACAATATGGCTTAAAAACTCGTCAATGGTCGGTATGGCTTGCTTTCTTTTGACGGCGTTTGCCGCGTCTGTCGGTGTTTGGTATGCTTCGTGAATCGCGTTGTTGATTTCATTTCTCACCTCTTGCGGCGATACGCCGTACATTTTTGCAACAGCTTCTATTATTTTTCGATTTTTCATTTTGGCATCCTTTCTGAAAACACAATTTTGTTATGCATAACATAACATTATTATGCTTTTTCTGTCAAGCGGATTTTGTCGAAATACGGTTTGAAAACAATAAAATATGCCATAAATGAAATTATAAAACCAATTTTTATATCAATATACGTCTCAAAAGACGTATAATAAGTTTTTTAGTTTCTGTAATAGAAGCAAAAGTACTGGTAAAATATAAAACAGAGGTGATAAGGGGTGACGATTGCGGAACAGGTTGGACAACGAGTAAGCAAACGGAGAGATGTTTTGGATATAACGCAGGAACAACTGGCTGAGTTTTCGGAACTGAGCCTTACGCAGATTGGACGTATGGAGCGTGGAAAAGCTAACGTTACGATTGAAACACTGATGCGGGTTTGCGAATCGCTCAGCGTTACGCCGGACTATTTGCTTATGGGCGTTGACAAAGGGTATCATAATGACGATTTGTATGCAATAGAAGGATTGTTTGTATCATTGCTCCGAAGAGCAGATAATACAAAATAAGGTGTAAAAATGGGGATAGGGATCACAGAGAAAAATGAAAAGCGGCTGAGAGAATTGGGAATAACAATCTCAACATGCCGAAAAATAAGAGGGATGTCACAGAAAGAACTGGCAAGGGAAACAGGAATCAGCCGATCATTGATGAGTATAATAGAAGCGCCGGGGGTAGCATATAATTTTACGTTGGACGTGCTATTCAATATAGCGGACGCGCTCGGCGTAAAAGCAGAAGACCTGTTGAAAGGCGTGTGGCAGACGGCACTGGAAAAATAGAATTACGCCGTTGCAGCTCCAAATGCGTTCTTAAAAAAGTTTATCCTGTGGTACTGCGATCAAAGCAACACAAAAGCATAACAAATATGCTTGTTTAGATAACAATTTATAGTCTGCCTTTTTCTTTTTGAATCGTTTATAATATAATCAATGGGTTTATGATTCATGAGAGGAAGTAAGCAATGAGTTTTGGGGAACGGCTTACAGCAGCGCGAAAAGAACAGAATATGACCGTTAAGGCGCTTGCAGAGGCCTGTTGGACTTCCACAACCGCGATTCACCATTACGAAAAAGGCCGGCGCTTGCCGACCGCCGAGATGCTTATCCGTCTTTGCAACGCTCTAAAAGTTTCGCCTACTGTGCTGTTGCAAGACGAGTTGAAATACAAACCGCCGTCTCCGTCTGCCGTTTTGATGGATGAGCTGCAAGCGTTAACGCCCGAAAAACGTGCGGAGCTTTCCGCTTTTTTAACGCTTTTACAGGAAGCGCTGGAAGATTCAAAAAGCGAATAGCGCGACAGAATCGTATCTGTCGCGCATTTTTATTTTTATCCCCTACGTGGCAAAGCCGGTACAGGGCGTGGAATGGGGATTGGAAGAAAAGAGGAAACGATATGCCGACAAATAAAACGCCCTTTACATCCCTATCGATAGTGAGCGTTTGGACAAAATACGATCTATCGCAAAACGGGAAACGCGGAGCCTGAGCAAGCCTGCAGGTATCTCCTGCTCTTCATGCCCTGCGCCGCACAGCGGCGCAGGGCATAGATGATTGAGGGTCGCTTGGGTAAAAACAGTGAAACGTCGCGATGCAGCGTTTTCCCCCGTCACGCCCATCGCCGCATCGCGGCGATGGGCGTGACAAAAAAGACCTGCGGGATTTCCCATTCCCAACGCCGCGCAGCGGCGTTGGGAATGAAGAAGAACTTGCCCGTGAGAAAACAAGGCTTTGCACGCACACATGCAGGATTTTCGCCGCGTCGCCTTGCCTTGCCGACGCCGTACATATGAAAAACATTGCTTCTAAAGGCAAAACAGCAGAATATTGCCAAAGCAGCCTTCTCTCCTTTTGTATACCCTACGCCGCGCTGCGGCGAGGGCATAAGGAAAATAATAAAAAGCAAAAGCACCGAGCATTCACATTTTGTTCATTAACAAAATGTGAATGCTCGCGGTTAAAAAAAGACATTTCTTTCTGTTAAGCGCTTAAATACTACGCATAAGCTCACATTTTGCAAAATTTGTCGAATTTCGTCGATGAAAATTTCGAATTTCGCTCTTGCTCATTCCTCTGCTGATAATTGCTTTTGCATTTCTTCGCCCAGACCTGATCCTCATCACTCCCAACGCCGCGATGCGGCGTTGGGAGTGAAAAAAGCTCTGCGGCCCATTCCACACCCTGCGCCGGCAAAGCCGGCGCAGGGTGTGGAATGGGAAATGGTCAATGAAATCCCCTTTTTTGACACCCAACGCGCAGGGTGTGGAATGGGGAAACGGTCAATGAACCCCTTTTTTAACACCCAACGCCGGCAAAGCCGGCGTTGGGTGTAGATGGACATAAGCCGTTCAGGCAAAAATAATGAATCGCGCAATGCAGCGTTTCCCCCGTCACCCCATCGCCGTTATGGGTGTGACGAAGAAAAAACCTGCAGCTTCTTCATTCCCAACGCTGCACAGCGATGTAGGGCGTAATGGTGGGGAGCGGCCGCGCAGCAGACAGAAGCGTATTTTATGGCGCTTTACGGCGTAAAAAGCAGACGGGCAGTCGGATCTGCTTAAACGGGCAAGGGATGAAAAGGAGCCAACCGACATATTTTGTTCATTAACAAATTGTGTCTTTTGCGGCCAAAAATTTCTATTTTTTTCTCAAAAAGCCCTATATCCTTCGTTATAGGTTCCATATCTGCAAAAAATGTCGAATTTTACAGACAAATACGCCAATAAGCTCATTTTTTCCTTTACAGGCAATCCCGTTGCCGTCAGAAGAGAAGCTACGCCAAAAGCCGTTCCCCTGTACGCTTCCGCTTCTTTTTCTCAAAGCAGTACGCCGGGTAATGCCGATATACTGCGTTTTCAAGCCGCCGGAATCCCGATTTTAAGCCGAAGTCCGCGTGGGCGGCTTGCCTCGGCTCATATCTCCACCCTCACGCTGCGCAGCGGCGTCGGGCATTGAACGGAGACGCTTGCCCGTTCGGAATCGGCTGTTCTGCAAACGAGGATACGTTTTTTCCACTGTGCAGATGTATATGAAAAGAAGCGTATTCCCTACGCCGGTTTCCCGGCGGCAGGGAATTTATGGCAACACCGCACGAAGACGAAGCAGTAGAAAAGTTTACAAAAAAGTAGTAAAAT